>ERZ1031885.177-NODE-177-length-28767-cov-7.875418_pt1 | contig 28767 bp, 16 predicted proteins | sample MGYA00518168_ERZ1031885 | MGnify/ENA primary metagenome ERZ1031885 (study PRJEB33719, sample SAMN04261269) | wastewater metagenome | biome: rural village; feature: human; material: feces | host: Homo sapiens | place: El Salvador | collected 2014-01-14 ...
TACTTTAGGTCTTCAGAGTCAAACGACTTTGGAGACCTTTTTTTGTATCCGTAGGAGAGTTCGCCCTCCGCCACTATTTTATAGTTTTGACACACCTGACACACACCCTTGTTTAAGAAGTTCCCTTCAGTTGGTGCACTATAAGGGTGCACTATAAGGGTGCACTTGTCTCAAGTGCACCAACTGATCAATACGTGCACCAACCGAAGCTTGTTTGGTGCAGCAGAGACTGCTGCACCCCCTGATCCTGGTAGATGTCTTCAAATCCTGGTAGATGCAACCTGCATCTTCCAGCCTTTAATCACTTCAAAGCCAATTGGCTGTGCCGCTGCTGTAAGATATGGTAGAATTTTTCTGCAACCTATTTGTAGTTGCAGATATTTAGTATAGTTTGATGTATTCGTATGTATTGCCAACGCTTGTAAGATATTTCTCGAAGTTATGTCGGCCTATTACGACGGTGCCGCGACAGTCGTTGGGATGGAATGACAATGTATCTGCTTGCTGCAGGTTTGCGTCAAGAAACAGATGAACATGATGATCGGTATCGTTAATGAGTCCGAATGGTGAGACGCTGCCCGGTTCTAAGCCCAGATACTTCATCATACGCTCAGGCGAAGCGAACGACAGCTTGCCGCATGAAGGCAGTCCCTTGCTTACAAGCGACTCTTTCAGCAGATGCTCCAGATCGTGAATGGCGAGATCGTGGTCGCAGTTGAAGCATACGAGATAATGGCGGTTGCCTTTGTGGTTGCGGAAGAAGAGGTTCTTGCAGTGAATGCTGCCATCGTCCTTCCACCATCGTTTCGCTTCCTCGATGGTTTTGCCTTCGGGGTGGTTGTAGCAGGTGAATGGGATGTTGTGTTCTGAAAGGTAGTTAAGAACCTTTACTTGTCGTGTAGATATCTGTTCCATAGCTTCAATGTATTTATTTCTTACAAAAATACAACAAATCATGTATAAACAAAAGCTATTCAATAATAAATCTATATCTTTGTATTAGTAAAATCAATAGCATCTATGAATTCAATCAAGCGTTATTTCATCTGGCTACGCCGAATGTCGCACAGTCGTGGTCTCGGGGTGCAGTCGCCGTCGGCATATCGTTTCATACGCTATGTCATCAGCGAGCACTATCCGTATTATGCCTACGATGATTTGCGCAAGAAGTACCCTGCGCTCGATTGGCTGACGCGAAAGCGTATGGAGCTCTATTTCCGTCTCTCCAATTTCTGCCGTACTAAGCAGATGGTCGATTATAGCGAGGAGAGCAGTCTGCTTGCCGATTACGTAAAGCATGGATGCTGTGCGACACGAGTGCTTAATGTCTATAATGAGGTGCTCGACGCACTCAATGCACGTCTTATGAGAATCTGTCCGATTGACGGCTGCGACGACTTTCTTGAGATTGCGCTCGCAGAATCTGACCAGGAGTCTGTGTTCGTTGTAGAGGATATCTGCACCAACCCCGTGGCTTCGCGAATGTGGCAGCGCCTTGTAGAGAGTGAGAAGGTGAGTGTGAGCTACGATCTTTATTATTGCGGCATTGCCTTCTTCGATACCGACCGCCACAAGACTAATTACATTGTAAACTTTTAGACTTCACGCCCCATCAGTATATCGACAAGAACCATTAAATAGAACGATGCCTATGAAACTATACACACGACATGGTGACGCGGGACAAACCTCGCTTGTAGGCGGCAAGCGTGTGTCGAAGGACGACATACGTATCGCCGTGTGTGGCGACCTCGACGAGCTGAACGCCCATATAGGTCTGCTCCTCTCGTTCGGCGTGCCCGAACGAGAATCTGCTCTGCTCATACGCGTACAACAGCAGCTGTTTCATATCGGCGGTGAACTGTCGAATCCCGACTACACGATGAGCTCGCACCTCACAGCTGCCGACATCGCACAGCTCGAAAGCTCTATCGACACGCTCCAGCAGCAGACTCCCGAGCCCGCCACCTTCGTTCTGCCTGGAGGATGCGCTGCAGCGGCAGAGTCGCACATCTGCCGCACCGTGACACGTAGGGCAGAGCGTAGCATGGTAGCCATGTCGCACCAGTATCGAGTAGACCCGCTCGCGATGCAATATGTAAACCGTCTGTCTGACTATTTCTTTGTTTTGGCTCTCAATTTAAACTTTATTTCATCCATAGACGAAAAAAAACTCTATATCTCTTGCAAATAACGCAAAATTTACTATTTTTGCAATCGGTTAGAGCAGGGTGGCAATCCATGAAGAACAGTGCCTCGCGGCTCTTAGAAAAAACATATTAAAGTACGACATTTAAAACTTACGACTATGTATTGGACACTTGAATTGGCTTCCAAGTTGGAAGACGCCCCTTGGCCAGCAACTAAAGACGAACTCATCGACTATGCTATGCGTTCTGGCGCTCCGCTCGAAGTGCTTGAGAACCTTCAGGAGATTGAGGACGAGGGTGATGTTTATGAAAGCATCGAGGACTTATGGCCCGACTACCCCACAAAAGAGGACTTCCTCTTCAACGAGGACGAATATTAATCGCTTTGGGCTGTGCTGATGCGGCTTGAGGCAAGATAATAATAAGCGATATGGAGATTTCTGTTCGGAGATTGCCATATCGCTTTTTTCATACATACCTGCTACCTTTTATTAATAATATCCTTCACTAAATAACCAGAAACAACGATGAGCCACACTACTTCCGACTTCTTTACTGCCCCTAATGGTTTGATGACTAACACTTACAGCGACTTTGGAGCGATTGCTTCTTCAAAGTATACTGTTATCGTGAAGGCAAGGAAGTATGGTCAGTGGTTTGTGCTGAAAGCACTTGCCGAGGATTATCGCGGAAGAGGACAGTACGAATCGCTTTTGACTTCGGACTGTCCGACTCTGCCAGCTATGCCATTCTTTTAAAGCATTCGAGCGTACTGCTACCAACCGCAACTCTGCGGAGCCTGCCTCAGCAAAAGTCTCGCTCGATGATTTGATGGTGGAGATGGACAACGGAATAGCCGAAATCATGAACCCGTATATAGCGAGGGTGAAGGCAGGCATCAAGGAATACGAGCAAAATGCCATCTTGGTGGAGATAAGCGAAAAGATGGAGAGCTACTGCAGGTCTTTCTTCTCAAGAGATGATTTGGGCGATTCGTCCGTCATCCTTATGCATGAATTTGAAAGGTATTTTAAAGATAGAATGGACGGCCCACCTTTATCTTTGCATTGTCAGCCCGCTCTACCACGAACCGCTCGTTGCCAATGTAGCGGAAAAGGTGGCAGCTGGGCTTGTAAAACGCAGTGGGAGAGGGATATGAAAACTGGAGTGCGAAAAAAAAGTTGAAGAAAACGTGCATTGTATTAAAAAATATACTATCTTTGCAAATGACAGGATTTTGCGCCTGCTTACTGACTAGACCTTGAGATTTAATTGCTCCCTATGTGTGCTTGTTCTGTAGAACATGAATAGACTGAACTAAACGAAAACTTATTAAAACCCCCGAAACTAAAAACTAACTAAACCCGTAATTAAATAAAAAACTAAACCCGAATTAAGTAAAAAAACTAGACAACCCAAAAAACATAAACCATAACTGTGTAATAATAGACGTTGATGCCCCTGCACAAGGAGTAGGCTGCGACGTTATACGCCGTCAACGTATCAATCAGAATAGCGTTTCACGCCGTCTGTGCATCAATCAAATTATAGGTTTCACGCCGTCAATGCAGAAGTTGGAATAGAGGTTTAAGGCACGTCAATACAGAAATTAGATAGAAATAACATAAACAATCCAAAAACTCAACACAATGAAAAGAACGCTTATCACTCTGGGTGTGTTCGCAGCCGTTCTGTGTACACTCGCCTTTGCCGCAACCGGTCAAGGCCCCATCAGTCAACTAAAGCAAATGTTAAGTTCTGCCTCCCAAAAGCAGGGCAAGTCGCTAAACGACATGAAGATAGACGAGGCGAGTCTCGCCTTGGCACGCAACAGAGTGCCCGACAGCGGCAAGACAGCCCGCATGAAGAAGCTGAAGAGCAGCCAGCAGACACAGGTGGTCGACTTGTGGAAGTTCGATGACGGCACATCGCTGGCGCACAATGGCTACGTGGATGTTGATCTTGCCTCTAATGTCATAGAGATTACGGGTAGCGATCTTAGCTTCAACGCCCTGCTTACGAAGCAGAAGGACGGCGTAGACTCATGGGTAGCATCGTATTTGAACATGTACAACTTCAGCGGCCGGCTGGAGGCTGACGGCGATGCTATCGTAAAGCCTTGCATTCTCTGTACATCAGATAATGATAATTCGCTGTATATCGCCAATTCGACAGAAGTGACGCTTAGCGCCGAGAACAACTATACAAGCGATTTCTTTGTAGACGCTTGGGTGGGCGATGAAAAGAAGATGTATCTTGCATTCATCGTTCAGAAGAGCGACAAGAGCACCGTCATCAAGTCGCACGACAACGCGTTCTACTCTTCTCGCGATATTCTCGTGGCAGAGAAGTGGAGCGCCGAGAAAAATCTGCCCGGTCTTGGCATCACCGAGGACATGGCTGACAACGCCTACACCATTGTATGCCCCGACACCCTGACGACGCTCGGCCTGTATCTCGCCGGCGATACGTTGTGCATGGTGGGCATGAACACCACAGCTACCTCCGTTGTAGCTCCGAGCAGCGTGTTTATAAACGATAAGGAGTACGTAGTAGAACTGTTCGGCAAGCCGAAGTTTGACTCGTTCGACTGGTCGGGCTCGCAGAGCGTCACCTCGCTCAACCTCTCTAACGTGAAGGATGTGAATCTGCTGTTCGGCGGTTCTTCCGTAACCGATCTCTACCTAAGCGACAATTGCTCGATTAACAGCTACGGCTATCTGGGCGATATCTATCTGCATCTGCCTTACGGCTATTTGCGCTCGCCGTATAAGGATTTCAACTTCAAGCGCATCCTCATCGGCGAGGAGCAGCCCGAGTATCCCGAGTCGGCATTTGACAACGCATGGATCATGCCCGGCGAGCGCGAGGGCGAATACTTCGGCGTAATGAACAACATGGGCTACCTCAACCTGGTTGAGATCATCACGCAGGAAGAGAGCGTAGTTCTGCCGACTACAAGCAGCTGGTATGGCAACAAAATATACATCACACAGTTCGGCGCGCAGCACACCGCCACTCCGGAGGCGCTTTACGCCAAGGCGCCCAACCTCAAGTCGGTTGTTCTCCCCGAACGCTGTCAGAAACTCTTTGTCGACTGGGAAGCAGCGCCGTTCACCGAGCTTCACATTAAGGGCGCTAAACCCGAGACGCAGTACGCCCTGTCTTCGGGCATGAGCGTGTACATCGCTTCGCAGGAATCGTATAACGACTTCAAGTACGACGACGCATGGAACTCTGCCGAGCTGAAGGCCGAAGGCTGGGAGCTGAAGGTGCTTGAGGCAACGTGCGACGACGGACTCACCACGCTCACGCTCGACTACTACGACGGAATGCTTGCTGTTGAGGGCATCCGCTCTACTGCCACCACCGTAACCATCCCCGACAGCGTTGTGCTCGACGGCGTGAAGCACAAGGTGGAGATATTCGGCAACGCAAGAAAGAGCCGCTTCGACTGGTCTAAGGCACAGAGCGTGACCACGCTCGACCTCACGAATGTGCCGCAGCTGTATCTCAACTTCGAAGGCTCAGCCATCACCGACCTCGCCGTGACCGGCAACACCACAATAATGAGAGATGCCGACCTGAGTAATATCTACCTGCACCTGCCTTACGGACTCGACCGCAGCAACTATACGTCCCTTGGCGCAAAGCGCGTGCTTATAGGCGAGGAGCAGTCGTTCTATCCCGAGCCGAAAATCCAGAACAGCTGGGTGATTGCAGGCGAACGTGAAGGCGACTACTTCAGCATAATGAAGAACGGCGACCGCTTCTGCGTCGTTGAGATATTCACTGAGCAGGACAGCATACAGCTGCCCGAATCGACACCGTACGAGAATGGTAGCGTCATGCAGATCGCCTCTGCCGGCAACAGCAACTACTACGAAACATCATATCGCATATTCGAGAAAGCGCCTAACCTGAAGTCGCTCGCCGTGCCCGCCGGCTACAACCAGATCTATCTCAACTGGAACAACTCAATGTGCCGTCTCAACGAGCTGCACATGAAGGGCAACATGCCTACAACCGACTGGAGCATTCCGTCATCTTACGTTGTATATATCGGAGCCAAGGAGGCTTACGACCAGTATAGCGCCAACTCTAATTGGTATAGCGCCGACCTGCAGCCTGAGGGCTGGGACTTCGACTGGCTCGCCGTGAACGTGCAGCGCAATGGCGAGTTCGCACAGACCTATATCGAGATGACCGACGCCGACTGGAGCAAGGGCGTCAACGTGAAGGTGATCGGTGCGCTCAACGATACCGACCTCTCTAACATGAAGAAGCTCACACGTCTGCGCTGTCTCGACCTCGCCGACGCTACGTTCCAGGCTCTGCCTTCGTCGTTCCTCAACGGACAGAAGACCATCAATGAGATTACGCTGCCCGAGAACCTCAAGATCATACCAAGCTATGCATTCGACGGCTGCCAGCGTCTCGCTAAGGTGAACGCCGCCGGCGTTGAACGCATCGAAAACTCGGCATTCAACAGCTGCTACAAGCTCGCCGACTTCGACATCTCGAAGGTTACGTACATCGGATCGTATGCGTTCAATACTTGCAGCATGTTCGCACCCACCGTCCTCTCAGACGCGCTGCAGACTCTCGGTTCAAACGCCTTCGCCGGTACGGCAATAACAGAAATAGCCGTTCCGCAGACCATCAAAGCTCTCGAAAACAATGTGTTCAGCGGATGCCAGCAGCTGCAGAAAGTGACACTCCCGCCGACGCTCCGCACCATCGGCAGCAGTACGTTCCAGAATTGCACGACGCTTAGCGAGATTGTAGTGCCCGAGGCGGTTACGTCTATCGACAACTCCGCGTTCAACGGATGTATAGCTCTCAGCAGTATCACCCTGCCCGAGACGCTTACCAAGATAGGTTCGTACGCATTCTCTGGCTGTAGCGCCCTCACTGAGCTCACCATACCGTCGAGCGTGGAATTCTTCAGCTACAGCACGCTGCAGAACTGTAGCAGTCTGCTCACCGTGAAGTGTAAGGCCATCGTGCCCCCGCTTGCAACCGGTAGCTTCACCGACGGCATGGACCTCAACCACTGCACGCTCTACATAGCTCCGTTCACTATCGACGCCTACCGCGACGCACAATACTGGAGCGAGTTCTACATCATGAAGCCGCTCAACGAGCCGGTGAAGAACATCTACGTGAAGCGCCCGATGACGTTCGACCTCCAGTCGGAAGACAACGCCGTGCTGCAGGACAACCCGAACATGACGCTCGACTACAACATCGACAACGACTACTGGGGAAACTCTTCTCGCAACAGCGTCGGACAGCTCACCGCTTCGGGCGACGGCACACTCTCGGCAGGCGTATTCACCATCAACAACTACTTCTACAACCGCAACAACAATAACATCAACGAGAACAACGGCATATACTACAGCAGCGACCGCCGACCGACACTCCTCAACAACGCCGAGAATATGCGCGCCGACAGCGTGCTCTGCACCGTGAAGCTCGCGCAAAACGAATGGCACTTCATCTCGTTCCAGTACGACGTGCAGATGAGCGACGTATACGCACTCAACAACACCGACTACGTCATCCGCCAGTACAACAGCGCCAAGCGTGCGGCTGCAACCGGCGACCAGACCGAGCAGACAGGCGCCTCAAGCAATTGGGAGGATGTGCCGGCAGACGGCGTGCTGCAGGCAGGCAAGGGCTACATCATTCAGGCTGCCAACAATACCACCAACGAGAACGGAAACAACAACAACGCAGTGGTGGTGTTCCCGTCGCGCAACACCGTGACGAAGAACCGTCTCTTCACCTCGAACGACATCACCGTGCCGCTTGAGGAGTATGCAGCCGAGTTCGCTCACAACCGCTCGTGGAACCTCGTGGGCAACCCATACCCGTGCTACTTCGACATGAACCAGCTGAAGGACGAGTTCTACTCGCCAATCGTGCTCTGGAATGGCTATAACTATCAGGCTTACTCGCCTATTGACGACGACATCATCCTGCGTCCTTACGAGTCGTTCTTCGTTCAGCGTCCTATCGACGTAGAGCAGATGGTGTTCGGCGCCGAGGGACGCATGCACTACAACGACGCGCTCAAGGCTACCAAGGCCGACTCTCAGAAGCCTGGCGTCAACAAAGCTCCGGCACGCAGCATCGACGGCGCACAGCGCAACGTCTTCAACTTCACCATCGATGGTTGCGGCAGCGACAACCGCACACGCATCGTGCTGAACGAGAAGGCATCGATGGGCTACGACTGCTCTCGCGACGCAGCCAAGTTCTTCGCTTCCAAGCCGTCGGGCGCCGAGATATACGTAGACGCCGACGTGAAGTACGACATCTGCGAACGTCCGCTCGCAGACGGCACTGCACAACTCGCCATCCGCACAGCCAAAGCAGGTCAGTACACCATTACGCTCTCTGGCCGCTACACAGACGACTGGGCGGTGATGCTCACCGACCGTGAGACTGGCACCACCGTGAACCTCTGCGAGGGCGCTTACAGCTTCGAGGCAGCAGCTGGCACTACGGCAGGCCGCTTCCTGATAAGCTTCAAGTCGCCTCTGACTGCTATCGACGCAATCGCAGCCGAGATAGGTGCCGACGCCGAAGTGACAGTAGTGAACGCAGCCGGCATGACCGTCTTCAGCGGCAGCTACGCCGAGTTCAAGACAAAGGCACAGGCAGGCATCTACGTCGTAGTATGCGGCGAGAAGACATACAAGACAGTGATAAAGTAAAAACCTTGTTCTTATGAAACACCTATTTATTAACATACAACGAACGGCCATGCTGCTCGCCCTGCTCATAGTGGGGTGGGCAGCGGGCTGCCCGCTGTCGGCACAAACCGTCGTCGAGTTGGTACCCGACCAGACTCTCGGCAACGGCACCGACGTAGCGAGCCTGGACGACGAGGCCACAGGCATCTCGTTCGTGTTCGACAAGAATACCAACTCGATACCTCCGAGGTATTACAATGGCGCAATCAGAGTATACACTGGCAACACCATCACTATGTACGCTCCGGAAGAGTGCAACGTGTCGAAGGTGGAGTTTCTGACCGAGACATACAAGAACGACGCCACCACGCTCTCTGCCAACGTAGGCAGCGTGAGCTATGACGCCACAGCCAAGCTGTACACATGGGAGAGTAGCACGGCTGCAACCGAGGTGCTGTTCAACATCAACAAAGGACAGTTCCGCGTGAAGAACATCAAGGTGTATCTCAACTCGACGGGCGAGGTGAAGCCCAAGCCGAAGGCACCTGTCATCTCGCACGAAAGCGGCGAGTTCTACCGCACGTTCCAGGCTGTTATCACCGACCTCAACGATCCTGCAGCAACCATACGCTACACGCTCGACGGCACCAATCCGACGGCAGACAACGGCATGGTCTATACCGCTCCGGTGGAGATTCTGGCAGGTGCAGACGCAACGCTAAAGGCGGTGTGCGTCAATGCGAACGGCGTGAGCCTCGTCGCATCCGCCACATACACCTACAAGGCAAAGAGCAAGCTCTCGTTCAGAACCAACAACAAGAGCGGTCTCAGTGCCCTCGACTATAACACATACAGCGCAGAATACGGCTCGTTCAGAGGCGATGGTGAAGCATACATCACCGACGGCTCGAACGTATATCTGAACGTACGCCTGAACAGCGGCTACCGACTCCGCAGCTTTACGCTTGACGGCAAACAGATTGAACAGCAGTACGGCGAATACCATTTCACCATGCCTTCAGTTACCGATGTCACCTTAATGGCAGACATCGTGTACGACCCCGAATCGCCTTCCGATCCACAGCCGCCAACGCCTCCCGTGAAGACATATAAGCTCACTGTGGTATGCAACCCTATCGGTGCTGCTTCGCTTTCGGGCGCAGGCACCTACAAGGAGGGCGATTGGATAAACCTCTCTGCAAATAGCTACTCGGGCTACGTTTTCAAAAGCTGGACACGCGACGGCGAGACCGTCAGCACCAATAGCTACTACAACTTCGAGATGCCGGCTTCGGACATGGTGCTTACTGCCAACTATGTCTATAACCCTACCAACCCCAAAGACCCTGAGCAGCCTAAGCTGAAACGCCCGCTTACGGCCATAGCGTCGCCGGCAGGAGCAGCTACGTTCTCGCTCTCGGCTTCTGAGGTGGTGTCAGGAGAGACGTATACTGTCAGGGCTTATCCCGCAACAGGCTACCGCTTCAAGGGATGGATGTTGAACGGTGTGACGCAGGAGGAAAAGTCTACTTACTTCAGTGCTACTATGACTGACGCCGGTGCGCAGGTCGTGGCGATACTCGTCTACGACCCCGAGTCGCCAGGCAATCCGGGCGCCAACTATTACAACGCCGCCACCGGACTCGCCATTATCGACGACTTCACACCAGGCAATCTCTCCAGTGCGCTCAGCGCCACTGTGGGCAGCGACAACTATCAGAACGTGAATCGACTGATTGTGAAGGGACGCATGACAAACAGCGACTACTACTGCATGCGCTACTTCAAGAACGCTTCGGCTATCGACCTCTCGCGTACGGGTGGTGCTACGGAGGTGCCAAACGGCGTGTTCCAAGACCTTGCGGTTGCGTCGGTTGCGCTTCCGGCTACCATATCACAATTGGGCTACGATGTGTTCGGCAACTGCCAGAACCTCATCGCGCTCACCGTCTACGCAATGGAGCCGCCGAGCTGCTATAACTCGACGTTCGCCAACTTTACGAACAAAGCCAACTGCATCGTCTATGTGCCGGAAGAGGCAGTAGAGCTGTATGCTGCCGCCGAAGGTTGGAAGGACTTCACCATTCAGCCTATCACCAACGACGCACACATGCTGCAGGTGAACCTGCCGGCTGAAGGCAAGGACGGACGCTACAAGAACAACACCATCGAACTGGTGAACATCAATTCGGGCGTGCGACAGAAGTATGTCATCACCGACCGACAGATATACACGTTCAGCGGACTGCGCAAGGACGAGCAGTATAATGTATATATGTACTCGCGTGCAGGACTTGAGATAGGACGCATCGAGAACGTAACTATACCGGATGACGACTTGGAGGTGGCGTTCGGCACATTGAAGCCTCTGCACAACGTTGCGGCTAAGGTGGTTTCGCCCGACGGCGAAGTGTTCACACAGATGGCAACCGTAGAATGGCTCAAGCCGCTCGAAGACGGCACGACGGTATATCTGCGCAAGGCAGTATCGTTGGGCGAGATTCCTGAAGGACAGCAACTCGTATGCCGCGTTACGCTCAGCGACAAGCTCGGCACAGCGTACAAGGCTCCTGCCGACACCGCAATCAGCGTGAGCGGTGCCAACAACATCTGCGTTGTAAAACTGCAGCCGCTGCGCACCATCACCCTAACCGGTATCGTTGTTGACGACGACGACATATATATTGCAGACGCTTCGGTGTCGGCAACGCAGACGCTAAACGGCAAGTTCCAAAAGACGTTCACCACAAAGACCGACCGTCGCGGACAATGGACCTTGTCTGTTCTGGCTGCGCCCGAGACACACCTCGTCGTAGCAGCTACGGAGTGCGTGAACAAGCTCGACACGCTCGGCGCATTTGCAGACGACGAGACACAGCGCGACATGGGCAAGGCTGTGATGAAGTCGATGGTGGGCGCACGTATCGCTTACGGATTCACGTATAAGGCAGCCGGATCGGAAGAAACGCAGAACTTCTACGCCGACCATCGCAACGTGACTGTCAGCGTGTTCAACGTGACGCAGAACCGCGAGCAGAAAGACCTCTCGGTGCAGTATCCTACACTCACCGTGCTCGACGAAACCATGAACATCGGCGACCAGCTGCGTCTTACCGCAGTTTCTAAGACCGGCGCATTCAGTCCGATAGAACGTATGGTGACGGTGGACGATAACCGCCGCGCACAGGCTACGTTCGACATCGTGGGCAAGGGCTGCATAGAAGCATCGTTCGAGATGACCGACAACCGCGCCGTGACAGCAATGCTCTATACTGACAAGGGCGAATTGCTGAAGAAGACCGCATACGCAGAGGCTAAGGCCTCGTTTGTTGATGTGGACGACGGCGAGTACACACTCGTCACGATGGGTCAGTCGGAACTGATGAACTCCATCCTGCGTCTGTCTGCATTCGATGAGATAGGACTCAGCGAAGGCAAGGACTACGTGAAGAACGCGGTAAAGGTGGAGACAGGAAAGATTGCGACCGTGCACAACGCTACCGTTCCGGCATTCGACGAGAGTCTGTTCAGCTATACAACGGCTTCAACCTCGTTCTCTTTCAACAAGAGCAGCATCACCAACGGCAAGTATCTCACGCTAAGTTCGGTGGTTGACTTCAAGGGCGTATACAAGAGCGACATAAGCAATGTGAAGCTCGTTGTAGACCTTCCTGACGCTTGCGACTTCGTGGAGAAGTCGGTCATTCAGGGTCCGAAGCTCATGCCGTACACACTCAGCGGCAAGCGACTCACCGTACAGCTCGGCGACAACTACCAGGCACAGACGCGCTTCTGCGTGATACCAACCGCCAGCAGCACGTTCAACGCCACCGCATCGGTAGTGTTCGACTACAAGGGCGCCACGCTCACGCAGCCCATCGGCTCTGCAACTGTGGAGGTGAAGACACTCGACATCATTGTGCCCGAGATAATAACATCGGCTACAATCAATGTGGCTGGTTCGGCGCCAGCACGTTCTAAGGTAGACGTATACTCGGACAACGAACTCGTAGGTCACACCACGGCAAAGGCGAACGGCAGTTGGAGTGCAGAGTGTACGTTGCTCAATGTGTTTAATCTGAACGAGTATCCAATCTCGGCGAAGATTACGACCGAGTCGGGCAGTATGCTTCTCACCGAGACCAAGAACGTGACATACATCAGCAACTATCCGAAGATAAAGACGGTGACCATGAACACGAACCCGACAATCGTGTTCGACTTCGAGAAGGGCACCACCTCACACTCGTGGTACTACACGCCCGACAACGTGCTGTTCACGCTCGACTTCACCGACAACAGCGCCGATGTGCTGCAGGAGGTGTATCTGAACATCTTCGGCGAGGACGGTTCGGTGCGCACTATCGACTGCAGTTACGACGCCCGCAAGTCGATATGGTTTGCCAATGTGAAGTTCGATACCTACAACGGCATCGTTAACCTCAGCGTCAACTACATTGCGAAGGGCGACTACAGCTACGACTCGGCTCAGGCTAAGCTCATCGCAAAGAAGTATGAGGACCAGATGGCGAACGAGAAGGACAAGGCAGACGAGTTCAAGCAACTCGTTGACGACGCCTTCGTATATATCAAGCGCGACGACGTGACACGTGAGGAGAAGATTGCTTACGTCAATCGTATCAAGAAACGTGTATACAAATACTACACCGGCAACGACGATGTTCCTGCCTACGGAAGTAGCGGAAACGTGAACCTCGGCATACTTGAAGACGCCGACTATAACGGAGGTAGTGCGATACTGTTCGGCGAACGCGAGGAGGACAAGAATCCGGATGCAGACCGATACATGCAGGATGCTCCGAATCCTTATGATACGAACGTGTCTTTGCCAGGAACCGACATCTCGGCTTCCGTCTCTTCTGACAAAGGATCGGCAGAATATGTATCGCCTGGCGATTACAACTTCGAATCGATAGCCGAAGGCTTCAACGGCAACACCGACTTCACCGTCCGCAACTCTAACGGCGATTTGTGGAGTAGCCGAAACAACGACATTCCTGCCAGCTTCGACGCTGACTCGGATGAGGCTGTTGCTGCCTTCTACAATGCTGTTGCCAAAGAGCAAAGAGAACTCTATGCAGAGTGGGCAGGCAAGGTTGGAGATATCCTAAGCGCAGCCGATTTGTCTATAGCACTGGGCGAGTCGATGCAGACAAGATATTTCAGCGACAATTTCGACCAGCTCGTAGCTCTTGCAGGCAATAAGAATCCGAATGTAAAGGCTGAGATAGAAAGCCTGGAAGCAAGTGTCGGCAAGAATCTTAAGAATCTCAAGAACCTTAAGATTGCTGGCAACGCATTAGGTGGAGTAGGCGCTTTTGTCGGCGGCTGGACTGTCGGAACTGATATCCTTGTCGGCTACGACCGTATGAAGGAATGGACCCGCATCATCGAGTCGGTAAAGGAGTCTTGTGCTGGCAATGATGTCGAGTCGATCATAGCATTGGCTAAAAAGTACAGAACATGGATCGTCGTAAGAGATGCTTCGAAGGGCGTTGGCGACTTGGGTAATACGGCTCTTGGCATTGCCGGAGTGGCATCCGCTCCTGAGACATTAGGCGCTTCGCTCGTCCTTAATCTTGTTTCGTACGGCATCGACAAGGGCTTGAGTCATTGGGAGAGCTGCTATGCTCGAACCAACATTGAGCACCTTACCGAGGTGAAGAGCCTTATAAGGCGCACATCCGACTGTCCTGACGACATGTTCAACGACGAGTATACTCCCAATCGTCCGCCGTTCGACCCGCTCACCATCAACCACGACCCTGCAGGCTACGTCTACGAGGCTGTGCCAAAGAATCGTGTGGAGGGCGTGCAAGCCACAATCTACTATAAGGAAGAGGTGGAGGACCTTTGGGGCGACAAGCACGAGGAAATCGTGATGTGGAACGCAGAGGAATATGCTCAGAAGAACCCGCTCTTCACCGACGAGGACGGTATGTATCGTTGGGATGTGCCGCAGGGACTCTGGCAGGTGAAGTTCGAGAAGGACGGATACCTCACCGCGTACAGCGAGTGGCTGCCTGTGCCGCCGCCGCAGTTGGAGGTGAACGTCGGAATCACTCAGAACAAGCAGCCTGAGGTTGTAGAGGCTCGTGCATACGAAGAGGGTGTAGAGGTGCAGTTCGACAAGTACATGGACCCGACAACCCTTACTGATGCCAACGTCAGCGTGACGGCTGGCGGAAAGAAGCTGGCTGGCGAGATACAACTCGTAGACGCGGCGCTTGCCGACGAATACGCTTCGCCCGACGATGCTGAGGCTGTGCGCTACGCTTCGCGCGTCAGATTCGTGCCCGAGCAGGCTCTCGCCACCACAACCGGCGAGATTCGCCTCATGGTAAGCCGCAATGTTATGTCGTATGCCGGCATACCGATGACCGAGACCTACAGTCAGACGCTCGACGTAGAGAAGGAGGTGCAGCAGATCTCTGCCGAGAACGCCAAGGTGCTCTACGGAGCTGAGAAGGAACTCACTGTCTACGCTCTGCCGAGTGAGGCTGCTGCCGGACGCGTCGTTCACATCGCCAACTCGTCGGATATGGTTGCGTCGCTCGACGCCACCGACCTCACTCTCGACGCTGAGGGCAAGGCGGTAGTGAAGATAAAGGGCGACCTTCCGGGACGCACCCAGCTCTCGTTCTCTATCGACGACGTTACGGCGAAGGGACAGTGTACGGTCGACGTGATGACCGAGATTGTCACCGCCGAGGCTCCTACCGCTTCGCGCGCCAGTGGCACTGCCGTATATCGCGGCACGAAGCTCGAACTGGCTACCGACTCGAAGGATGCTACCATCTACTTCACGACGGACGGCACATGTCCGTGCGACGAGAACGGCACCCGACGCAAGTACAGCGTGCCTATCGTCATCAATGACGACACCCACATCAAGGCCTTGACAATGGTGGGCAGCGACGAGGTGTCGGAGGTGAAGGAGTTCAGCTACACGCTGAAGAAGTCGGATATGGACATCGCCATGGCTGAGGGCTGGACGTGGATGTCGCACAGCTTCGCCGACGGCATCACTGCCGCACAGTTGGCTGGCGACGCTGCCGTACAGCGTGTACAGAGTCAGACGCAGGAGCTTGTACGCGACCCGCAGCTCGGACTCATCGGCACACTCTCCGCTCTTGCTGCGTCTGAAAGCTACAAGGTGGAGACGTCGGCTGCCGTTGCTTTGCCACGCATCAGTGGCGTGGCATGGAATCCGGCTACACCTATCGCTCTGAGCGACGGCTGGAACTGGCTTGGCTATCCTGCCGAGCAGACCATGACTCTCGACGAGGCTTTCGCCACTACTACGGTGGAGAAGCTCGACGCTATCATCGGTCAGGACGGCTTCGCACAGTACGACGGCGAACGCTGGGTGGGCACGCTCACCACGCTCGTGCCGGGCAAGGGCTATATGTACCAGAGCCAGACCGAGAAGCAGGTGGCTTACAACACTACTATCGTCTCGAAGGCTCACGCACAGCACACGCAGGGCATCGCCGACCGTCTGCCGCTTGCTTTCGACAAGCATAAGTATCCGTCTGTGATGGCTGTCGTGGCTGCCGTCTGCGACGCTGACGGCATGGCTGCCGACAACGCCGACTATCAGTTGGCTGCGTTCTGTGGCAGCGAGTGTCGCGGTGTCGGTCAGATAGCCGGCGGACTGCTGATGATGAACGTCTACGGCAACGTGGGCGACCGCATCACTCTCCATGTCACCGACTGCGACGGCGCTGACGTGCTTGCTACCGCGACGCTCGACTTCTCTGAGGCTCTCGTGGGCAGCATCGACGCTCCGTACGCTATCAACGTGGGCAAGACAACTACTGTCGGTGCTACGGCATACGACGGCAACGTGCGTCTCAGCGTGGTTGGCAAGCGTCTTGTCATCAGTGGCGTGGCTGCCGACGATGTTAGCAGTGTCGAACTCTTCGACATCAACGGTCAGAAGGTGATGCACGAGACACATATCAGCGAAAGTGGCATCGACATTTCTTCTCTGTCGGGTGGCGTCTACGTTGCTGTTGTATGCAGCGACGCACGCTACACCTATCATAAGATTGCCGTACGCTAAACCATAAAAAACGAAACACAATGAAAAGTTCGATTATCAGACATACAATGGCGATAGTCGCGCTCCTCATGGCGCTCTTCCATAGTGTCGCGGCTTCTGCCGCCGACACATGGAGCGTCAATCCGAGCGCCTACCGCTACGACATGAGTCTTTATCTCGATGTGGTGTTCGGCACCGGAGAGAAGTTGGATTACACGCAGTACGACGTGGCTACGTTCGTCGGCGACGAGTGCCGTGGCGTGGCTGAGGTGTTGCCTCTGCCCACCGGTGGCAACTGCCTCTATCTCCGTGCGCGCAGCAACAGCGAGCGTGGCGAGTCGATGGTGTTCCGCTATCGCAACAAGACTACGGGCGAGGTGAAGGATGTAGAGAATGTCAGCTTCGCGTTCTCGTCTAACGCGCGTCTGGGCTATCCGTCTTCGCCCTACGAGGTGAAGATCATCATCTATCACGACGTTACGCTGTCGGCTGGCGAGGGCGGAACGGTCAGCGAGTCGGGCGGACGCTTGGCTGAGGGCACCACGCTTTCTGTCACCGCGACTCCTGCCGAGGGTCATCACTTCGTGCAGTGGTCGGACGGCGTTACCGACAACCCGCGTTCTCTTGTCGTTGGCAAGGAGGACGTAACGCTTTCTGCCGAGTTCGCACTCACGTCCTATCATCTCACCTACACTCTCGACGGCGTCAGCTTCAAGGAGTCGGACGTGCTCTACGGCACAGCTCTTACTCCCGAGCCTAACCCCGAGAAAGAGGGCTACACGTTCTCCGGTTGGCAGGGTCTGCCCGAGACGATGCCGGCAAAGGATGTAGAGGTGACAGGTACGTTCTCTATCAACTCTTACCAGGCAGTCTTTAAGATTGGTGAGGAGGTTATCGAGAGCAAGACCGTCGTTTACGGCGCAGAGGTCGTAGCTCCCGAAGCACCAGCCAAGGAGGGACACACGTTTGCCGGATGGCAGGACGTTCCAGCGACAATGCCAGCACACGACATCGTGGTTATGGGTTCTTACACCGTGAACAAGTACACGCTGACGTACAAGGTTGACGGCGCAGACTACAAGTCTGTTGAGGTTGACTACGGCACTACTATCGTAGCCGAGCCAGCTCCCGAGAAGGAGGGTCATACGTTCTCAGGCTGGCAGGGTCTGCCCGAGACGATGCCGGCAAAGGATGTAGAGGTGACAGGTACGTTCTCAATCAACTCTTATCAGGCTGTGTTCAAGATTGGTGAGGAGGTTATCGAGAGCAAGACCGTCGTTTACGGCGAGGAAGTCGTAGCTCCCGAAGCACCAGCCAAGGAGGGACATACGTTTGCCGGATGGCAGGACGTTCCAGCGACAATGCCAGCGCACGACATCGTGGTTATGGGTTCTTACACCGTGAACAAGTACACGCTCACGTACAAGGTTGACGGTGCAGAATACAAGTCTGTTGAGGTTGACTACGGCACAGCTATCACCGCCGAGCCAGCTCCCGAGAAGGAGGGCTACACGTTCTCCGGCTGGCAGGGTCTGCCCGAGACGATGCCGGCAAAGGATGTAGAGGTGACGGGTACGTTCTCTATCAATTCTTACCAGGCTGTGTTCAAGATTGGTGAGGAGGTTATCGAGAGCAAGACCGTCGTTTACGGCGAAGAGGTTGTCGCTCCCGAAGCACCTGCCAAGGAGGGCCACACGTTTGCCGGTTGGCAGGACGTTCCAGCGACAATGCCGGCGCACGACATCGTTGTTCTGGGTTCTTACACCGTGAACAAGTACACGCTCACTTACAAGGTTGACGGCGCAGAATACAAGTCTGTTGAGGTTGGCTACGGCACAACAATCACCGCCGAGGCTTATCCGACAAAGGAGGGCTACACGTTCTCCGGTTGGGATGGTCTGCCCGAGACGATGCCGGCAAAGGATGTGGAGGTGACAGGTACGTTCTCTATCAACTCTTACCAGGCTGTGTTCAAGATTGGTGAGGAGGTTATCGAGAGCAAGGCCGTCGTTTACGGCGAAGAGGTTGTCGCTCCAGAAGCACCAGCCAAGGAAGGCCACACATTTGCCGGTTGGCAGGACGTTCCAGCGACAATGCCAGCGCACGACATCGTGGTTATGGGTTCTTACACCGTGAACAAGTACACGCTCACGTACAAGGTTGACGGCGCAGAATACAAGTCTGTTGAGGTTGACTACGGCACTACTATCGTAGCCGAGCCAGCTCCCGAGAAGGAGGGCTACACGTTCTCAGGCTGGCAGGGTCTGCCCGAGACGATGCCGGCTCACGATGTAGAGGTGACGGGTACGTTCTCAATCAACTCTTACCAGGCTGTGTTCAAGATTGGTGAGGAGGTTATCGAGAGCAAGGCCGTCGTTTACGGCGAAGAGGTTGTCGCTCCAGAAGCACCAGCCAAGGAAGGCCACACATTTGCCGGATGGCAGGACATTCCGGCGACAATGCCAGCGCACGACATCGTGGTTATGGGTTCGTACACCGTGAACAAGTACACGCTGACGTACAAGGTTGACGGTGAGGAGTACAAATCTGTTGAAGTTGACTACGGTACAGCTATCGTAGCCGAGCCAGCTCCCGAGAAGGAGGGCTACACGTTCTCAGGCTGGCAGGGTCTGCCCGAGACGATGCCGGCACACGATGTAGAGGTGACGGGTACGTTCTCTATCAACTCTTACCATCTGACGGTATACCTTGACGGCGAACTCTACTTAGAACAGACGCTGGAGTACGGTGCGCCGATAAGCGTTCCCGACCCGGAGGTTGCGGCAGACAGAGAGTTCAACGGCTGGGACATTGAGATTCCGGCGACAATGCCTGCACACGATGTTGAGGTTCACGGCACGACGACGGTAGTAAGTGGACTGGAAACGATATTCGCCGACAGCGACACGCGCGTCACAATCTGCTCGATGAACGGCGTCGTACTGTTCCGCAACACGACGGTGAAGGAGGCGGCGCCGAAGCTGAAGCCGGGTTTGTACATCGTTAACGGTCGAAAGATGGTGGTGAAATAGGCTGCCGCTATCAGCAGACACACATAAGTCAAAAACAGAAAGGGCTGGATTCCACGCAAGGAGTCCAGCCCTTTTTGTGTTTATGTGTCGGTAGAAGCAGCCAGTTACAGCTGTCTGCCGAACAAAAACAGATTGATGCCAAAGATAACGGTTGTTACCAAGGCATGGTAACATCATTACAGATACGCGGTAACAATGTTCCCTGTGTGTGGTAATGATGTTTCCTGTGCGTGGTAATGATGTCTCCTGTGCAATAACTTGTAGTAAGCGCTTGCGAATGTAAACAATAAATTATATCTTTGCACATAGTAATAAGAACAACGATATGGTAAAAAGACAAAGGAAGGGATTCTGGGCGCGATTGTTGTCGCTCGTCGTGGTGGTGCTGATACTGGCTGCGGCGGCGATACTGCGCGACGGAAGAATATTAGGACACGACTTGCGAGAGGCGCATGAGGCGAAGGCGCTGAAGAACGACACGCTGGAGGTGACGCCCGACGGAGTGTTCGTGGTGAACACAAAGCCGCTGGCAAAGGACGTGCAGGGATACGGCGGACCGGTGCCGCTGAAGATACATATAAAGGACGGCAGGGTGGCGGCTGTTGAGGTTGAACCCAACGCCGAGTCGCCCGACTTCTTCAACCGCGCGAAGACGCTGCTCAGCCACTGGCAGAACAAGTCTGTGGACGAGGCATTGGCGGAGGAAGTGGACGCCGTGTCGGGCGCTACATTCTCGTCGAAGGCGATAATAGCTAACATGCAGCGCGGACTGGCTTATGCCAAGCAGCACGGTCAGTGGGGTGAGGATGGCTCGGTTGGTGCACTTGGGACAAGTGCACCCCCTATAGTGGGCGGCTCGGCTGGTGCACTTGAGACAAGTGCACCCCCTATAGTGAGCAACTCGGTTGGTGCACTTGAGACAAGTGCACCCCCTATAGTTGCGCTGGTAGTCGTGCTGCTCGGAGCTGTCGTTCCGCTCTTCTACAACAACCGCCGACTGCATCTTGTGCAGCTCGCGGTGAACGTCGTGGTGCTCGGTCTGTGGACTGGCACGTTCGTCTCCTACACGCTCTTCCTGCGAATCTTCTCCGGCGGCGTGAGTCTTTCGGCGATTGGTGCATTTGCCGCTCCGCTGCTTATGCTGATAGTGGCGCTGATATATCCGTTGGCGGGTCGGTCGGGTCACTACTGCGCCAATATCTGTCCGTTCGGATCGGCGCAGGAACTCGCCGGAAAACTCAGTCGACGCAAGCTGCGCATCACGCCGCGCGTACTGAAACTGCTCTCCGTGCTGCGCAATCTGCTCTGGGGCGTGCTCATGGCGCTGCTGCTCACCGGCACATGCACCGCATGGATCGACTACGAGCTGTTCACGGCGTTCCTCTATTCGTCGGCGTCGGTGTGGGTAATGGTGCTTGCGGCGCTGTTCCTCGTGCTGTCGGTGTGGGTGCCGCGCCCTTACTGCCGCTTCGTGTGCCCAACGGGAGCGCTTGTCAAGAGTGTTGAATGAGGAATGTTGAATGTTGAATTGTCGGCTGCGCCGATGTTGAATTATTCAATGTTGAATGAGGAATGGTCTCCCGTAGCGGAGGTCTCCGGCCTCCGCAGCACCAAGTGTGATAATTAAAAAACGTATATTGTAAGCATAGTTGCTTGCTGCGGAGGCCAGAGACCTCCGCTACTCGCCGATGAAGAATTATACAATTAAGAATTATGAATTTACAGAATAAGTCAATCGTTTTAAACGTAGTGCTCGCCATTGCCGTCGTGGTGCTTTGCGTGCGCTTGGTGTCGGGCGCAGAAGACGCCGGCGAGTCGCAAACGCAAGAGCAGGCTGTGCTCGACAATATCGCTACGCGTACCAGCATACGCGACTACGAGGCGCGCCCCGTTGAGAAGGAGAAAGTGGAAAAGATGCTGCGCGCGGCGATGGCTGCACCTACGGCGATGAACAAGCAGCCGTGGCACTTCGTGGTTGTAGAACAGCGCAGCCTGCTCGACAGTCTGGCGGGTGCCAATCCTTATGCGAAGATGCTGCTCAAGGCTCCGCTCGCCATTGTGGTCTGCGGCGATATGGATAAGGTGATAGAAGGCGGCGGACGCGACTTCTGGATTCAGGATGCGTCGGCTGCAACAGAGAATCTCTTGCTTGCGGCTCACGCTATGGGGCTCGGCGCCGTATGGACGGGCGCCTATCCTTCCGAGGAACGCAGCAAGGCGATAAGCGCAACGCTCTCGCTCCCCGACAATTTCGTTCCGCTTAACATGATCGTTATCGGCTATCCGGCGGAGCATCCGCAGCCGAAAGATAAATTCAAGGAGGAGAACATAACTTTTAAAAGGTGAAAAAGTAAAAAGGTAAAAAAGTAAAACCAAACTACAATGAAGAAAATTCTATTCTCTCTCGGCATGTTGCTGCTCACCGTTGCAGCCTACGCTGATGGCACTGTGCTGTTCAGTACGGCGAAGGGCGGCATCGATGTTCCGCCTTATCGCATTCCGGGTATCACCTGCGGCAATGGCGGCAGACTCATAGCGAGTGCGGCACGCCTCGTCTGCGGCACCGACCCAGGTTACGGACGTGTCGACTGCGTGGTGAAGCTGAGTGACGACAACGGCAGAACGTGGAGCGAGCGTGAGATTGACGTGGCTTGTGGCGACGCATCGCTCATCAACAACGTCAAGACACCGATGGCTGCTGCCTATGGCGACCCTGCTATCGTGATGGATCGCGAGCGCAACGAAGTGCTCATCATGGCTGTTGCCGGCTGCACGGTGTACGGCAAGGCGAGCACCAACCGCCGAAACCCTAACCTCATTGCTGCAATACGCAGCACGGACGGTGGACGCACATGGCAGAAACCGGTTGACCAGACCGAGGATATATACGGCTTGTTCGACAAGGGCAATGTCGTAGACGCCGCCTTCGTCGGCAGTGGCAAGCTGTTCCAGAGTAGAGTGGTGAAGGTGGGCGACTACTATCGCATCTATGCCGCACTCACAGCGCGCCCCAACGGCAACCGCGTGATATATTCCGACGACTTCGGACGCTCATGGCACGCTCTCGGCGGCGCTGCTGCTCTGCCCGTGCCCGGCGGCGACGAACCGAAGTGCGAGGAACTGCCCGACGGTCGTGTGATAATAACCAGCAGAGCGTCGGGCTGCCGACTGCTAAACATCTACACCTACAGCAACACAAAGACCGGCGAAGGCTGCTGGGACAAGTCCGAGAAGGCTACGATGGACGGACTCGCGCTCGCGCCGAGCACCAACCCCACAAACGGCGAGATGCTCATCGTTCCAGCCATGCGCAACAGCGACGGCAAGCCGATGTATGTAGCGCTGCAGTCGGTGCCTACGGGCACGGGTCGCAACAACGTTAGCATATTCTATAAAGAACTTGCCTCACCCGACGACATGCGCAACGCGAAAGCCTTCGCCTCGGGCTGGGACGGATGCTATCAGGTGAGCACCACGGTGTCGATGTACAGCAGCATGGACCTGCAGGCAGACGACCGCATAGCGTTCTTCTACGAGGAGACGCTCACACGATGGGGCACAAAGCCCAACCCCGTCAGCACAAGTTTCCCGCAAGGCGAGGGCGAACACAACTATGACGGCTGCGAACTCGTGTACAAGTCGTTCGACCTGGAGACGATAACCGGCGGAAAGTATTGCGTAAACCGACGCATCAACCGTGGCAAATTCCTGAAGGCCTACCGCAGAAGAAATAAAATGTAAAACGTAGCGGAGGTCTCCGGCCTCCGCAGCACGCAACAATGGTAGTCTTTAAGTTGATAAAGATGTCTATCAGACTTGGTGCTGCGGAGGCCGGAGACCTCCGCTACTTTTTTTGACTACGGCAAGAATGCCGTAGCCTCCTATAGCTTCTCGGGGAGTTCGAACAGGCGTGTGCCGTTGCTGCCCTTGATGAGGATGTAGCGGTCGCGAGGCTTCTCAGAAGCAATTGCTTCCTTCACCTCCGCTACGTTCTCAAACTTGCGGAACGCAGCCGGCGTCGCTGTGTGCTCAAACTCCGAGCCAACGAGCCATACCTCTTCGAGCTTCATGCGGCTGAGCTGGTCAACGATGCGCTGATGCTCGTCGTGGCTGACGCTGCCAAGCTCCTTCATGTCGCCGATGATAGCCATCTTGTGGTCGGCATTGATAGTCTCGAAGTTGCTGAGCGCCGCCGCCATACTCGTCGGGTTGGCGTTGTATGCGTCAACGATGAGGCGGTTGCAGGCTGTCTGCTCAAACTGTGAGCGGTTGTTGCTCGGCGCATATCCGGTCAGCGCAGCGTCAATCTTGTCTGCCTCCACGCCGAAGTAAGTGCCGACGGCGATGGCTGCAAGCATGTTCGTGATGTTGTACGCACCGATAAGGTGGCTGTCAACATGGTGCTGCGCCTTGCCCTCAGCCGCCCACGAGAAGCTGAGCATCGGCTCGCTCTTTACGTCGCTTGCCGCAACGTAAAGTTCTTTATCAGCGGCGTTTAAGCCGTAGCGCACAAGGTTCAGTCCGCCGGCGATGCCGTTGAGATACTGGTTGTCGTTGTCGATGAACACGCAACGCGGGCGCTTCACCTCGCGTATGGCGTAAGCATCATTCTCGCCGTTGGCAGCCGCGCGCACAAAGTCGTACAGTTCGCCCTTAGTCTTTATCACGCCTTCGAACGAACCGAAGCCCTGCAGATGCGCACGACCCACGTTTGTGATGAGCGCATAGTCGGGCTCAACGATCTCCACCAGCGTCTTGATGTCGCCAGGGTGCGACGCGCCCATCTCCACGACCGCGATGTCGTGTGTGGAGTTCAGGCGCAGCAATGTCTTAGGCACGCCGATGTCGTTGTTGAAGTTGCCCTCGGTGTAGAGCACGTTGTATTTCTGCAGCAACACCGCAGCCGTGAGTTCCTTTGTGGTAGTCTTGCCGTTGGTTCCGGTGATGCCGATGATAGGCGTGCCGAGCGCACGGCGGTGATAGCGTGCGAGCTGTTGCAGAGTGTGCAGACAGTTGTCGACGAGAATGAAGCGAACGTCGCCCTCAACGACGTACTCCGCTTCATCGACAACAGCATAAGCGCATCCCTTCTCAAGCGCAGCCGCAGCAAACTTGTTGCCGTTGAACGAAGCGCCTTTCAAGGCGAAGAACAACGAACCGACGGGGCAGTCGCGACTGTCGGTTGTAACAACGGGGTGTTGCTTAAAGATTTCGTAAAGTTCGGATATTTCCATTTTGCTTCTTACTTTTATCGATGCATTTATCGGTGCAAAGGTAGTGCAAACCGAAGACAATGCAAAATAAGCTTGCTGTTTTTTATTGTTGAGGTGCAGCTTGTGGGGAGTGGGTGTATTAAAAAAAGAGGAGCGTGTACCCCTCTTTTGTTTATGATTATGTGTGTATTCGTTTAGAACTTGTATGCAGCACCGAGACTGATGACGCACTGGTCCAAGTCGCTCACGAGACTGTACTTCACCTCGAAGTTGAGCATGAGGTTGTCTGTCAGGTCGTACTGAGCACCGCCACCGAGGTTCACACCAAACTTGCCAGTGTCGTAACTACTGTTAACGGTTATCTTGCCGTTATAATCCCAATCGCCATCACCGAGGTCGACATCCAAGCCACTCAAGTGTCCATGTACATAGGTAAGACCTACGAGCGGATATACCTTGAACTTGTCACCAATATTGAACAAGTAGTGAGCGTTAGCGTTGATTTCCCACATTGTGAAGTGGTCTTTCGGGAAGAAGTAGTTGAACGACGCCTCGCCACGAATGTTGTCTGTGAAGCAGTAAGAACCCTTGACACCAAGGCCGAGAGACTCTATTTCTGTACCATAGTTAAGATTAAGACCGACCGCAGCTGTCTTTGCCTGCGCTGATGCGAACAAGCTTGTCATCGCACAAGCGAGTGTTAATAATAACTTTTTCATAATTGTTTGTGTTAGTTTTGGTTAAACTATATGGGCAAAATTACACTAAATAATCCAAACTTCCAAATCTTTTTGTTAAAAATGTTTGGCTATTTGGATATTTATTGCGTATTTTGTGTTTCGTTATTAACAAATTATCAAGCATATATGCAATATACAATAAACGTGCGAGGCCGACTTCTCGACCTCTCACAGCCCATGGTGATGGGCATACTGAACGCAACGCCCGACTCGTTCTACAGCGGATCGCGCAAACAGACCGAGGCTGAGATAGCCGACCGCGCCAACCAGATAATCGCCGAAGGCGGACGCATCATCGACGTGGGCGCTTTCTCCACACGCCACGGCGCCGACGAGGTGAGTCTTGAGGAAGAAACCGAGCGTCTGAAGCGCGCCCTTGAGATAGTGCGCCGCGAGCAGCCCGACGCCATCGTGTCAGTAGACACCTACCGCCCGCTTGTGGCGCGCAGATGCGTGGAGGAGTTCGGCGCCGACATCATCAACGACGTGTCGGAAGGCGGCATAACGGGCATCGTAGGCAAGGAGATACACGAGGAAGGCGACATGTTCGAGACCGTGGCGCAGCTCGGTGTGCCCTACATACTGATGTCGGTGCAGCCGACGCTGGCGAAGATGATGCAGAACTTTGCGGCTGAGGTGCAGCGCCTGCGCGACCTCGGAGCGAAGGACATCATTCTCGACCCCGGCTACGGCTTCGGCAAGACGCTTGAGCAGAACTACGAGATAATGAGCGAGGCGGAGCACCTGCTTGCGCTTGAGCTGCCCGTGCTTGTAGGCGTGTCGCGCAAGAGCATGATATACCGTCTCGTCGGCGGCGACCCCACGACGGCTCTCAACGGCACCACCGTGCTCCACACCGTGTCGCTGCAGAAAGGCGCCTCAATACTGCGTGTGCACGACGTGAAGGAAGCCTTTGAAACAATTCGAATTGTGCAGCAATTAGGATAGCTTCAAAGGAGTTTTGAGTTTTGAATTTTGAGTTTTGAATTATTGCCTTTGGCAATTTTGAATTTTGAATTTTGAGTTTTGAATTATTGCGGTTGCACCGCAATTTTGAATTACTCAATTTTGAATTCAAAAACTCAAAACTCACAACTCCTAACTCACAACTGGTTAATTCAAAATCGGCGCAGCCGATAATTCAAAACTCAAAACTCAAAACTCAAAACTCAAAATGCGCGCAGCGCACAATTCAAAACTCAAAACTCAAAATTCAACACTCACAACATGTTCGACTTCGGAATAAAAGACATCATCGACATATTTCTTGTCGCCCTGATGCTCTACTACATCTATCGTCTGATGAAGGAGAGCCGTTCGCTCAACGTCTTCATCGGCATCATCGTGTTCGTGCTCGTGTGGCTCTTCGTGAGTCAGGTGCTCGAGATGCGCCTGCTCGGAGCCATCCTCGACAAACTCGTGTCGGTGGGCGTCATCGGCATCATCGTGCTCTTCCAGGAAGAGATACGCCGCTTCCTCTACTCGCTCGGCGCCCACCAGCGCTTCCGCGCCTTCGCCAATCTGTTCGTAGGCGCAAGCAAGGAGAAGATAGTTGACAAGGAAACCATCATGCCCATCGTCATGGCGTGCATCGACCTCTCGCGCGGCAAGGTGGGAGCGCTCATCGTCATTGAGCGCGGCATACGCCTTGACGACATCGTCGACACCGGTGACGTGATAGACGCGCGCATCAATCAGCGACTCATAGAGAACATTTTCTTCAAGAACTCGCCGCTGCACGACGGCGCCATGATAATCGTGGGCAAGCGCATACGCGCCGCCGGCTGCATCCTGCCCGTGTCGCACAACCACGACATACCGAAGGAGCTCGGACTGCGCCACCGCGCCGCGCTCGGCATCTCGCAAGACTCCGACGCCATAGCCATCGTCGTGTCCGAAGAGACCGGCGGCATCAGCGTGGCTATCAAGGGCGCGTTCCAGTTGAGGCTCTCGGCAGAGAAACTCGAGAATATTCTCTCGAAGGAAATGAACCTTTAGGCTGAAAAAAGCCACGTTTTCTTCGAATAATCAACGCATTATTCGTAAATTTGCATTTCTTTAGGAGATGTGCATGCCGATGTCTTGCAGCCTGAAAGTGCAGGCTGAGTCATCGTGCACCGAACGCAACCCGATCGGACACCGAACGCAATCTGATCGGACACCGTACGCAACCCGATCGGACGGCGGACGCAATCGGTCGCTCTCCCTTGACTTTTATATACGAAAATGGAAAATAAAGATACAAAAAACGCCTATGTGCGCCAGGTGGCGGAGCAGAAATACGAGTACGGCTTCACTACCGACGTGCATACAGACATAATTGAGAAAGGACTCAACGAGGACATCGTGCGACTCATCTCAAGCAAGAAGGGCGAACCCGACTGGATGCTCGAGTTCCGTCTGCAGGCTTTCCGCCACTGGCAGACGCTGAAGGAGCCGAAGTGGGGCCACGTGCACGTGCCCGAGATCGACTATCAGGCGATTTCGTACTACGCCGACCCGCTCGCAAAGAAGAACGAGAATAAGGAGATAGACCCCGAGCTGATGAAGACATTCGACAAGCTCGGAATACCTCTCGAAGAACGACTCGCACTCAGCGGCGTGGCGGTAGACGCCATCATGGACTCCGTCAGCGTGAAGACCACCTTCTCGCAGCACCTCGCCGAGAAAGGCATCATCTTCTGCTCAATCGGCGACGCCATAAAGAACCATCCCGACCTCGTGCGCGAATACTTGGGAAGCGTGGTGCCCTACCGCGACAACTTCTTCGCAGCGCTCAACAGCGCCGTGTTCTCTGACGGATCGTTCGTCTACATACCCAAGGGCGTGCGCTGCCCGATGGAGCTTAGCTCCTACT
>ERZ1031885.208-NODE-208-length-26333-cov-16.463087_pt1 | contig 26333 bp, 23 predicted proteins | sample MGYA00518168_ERZ1031885 | MGnify/ENA primary metagenome ERZ1031885 (study PRJEB33719, sample SAMN04261269) | wastewater metagenome | biome: rural village; feature: human; material: feces | host: Homo sapiens | place: El Salvador | collected 2014-01-14 ...
CCCGTGGTCGTCATGATCCATGTGTCCTGCCTCGTGCAGTACCTGTTGTCGAAGCAATGGCAGCTATGGTCATCCTCGACAATTATCTTTTGAATAAAACCGTAAGACTATAATAAGAATAAACGCTGCAGAATTCTAACAAAAAATTCTGCAGCGTTTATTCTTATTATGCAGTTATAAAACTCTCTCACTGAGAGAGTGTTTTCATATATTAATTATGCAGTCATTTGCTTCAACTTCTTGAGAAGTGCAAACATAACAACAGCACTTACCAAGCACAAAGCTATCAAGATACCCCAGTTATACATCAAAGGAATCTTGTTCCACAACATAGATGGGATAGAACTCAAATAGTTACCTATTGCTGTAGAAACAAACCAACCACCCATCATCAAACCCTTATACTTTGGAGGCGCAACTTTAGAAACAAAGGCAATGCCCATAGGAGAAAGCAACAACTCAGCCAGAGTCAGAGTAAAATAGGTAGAAATCAACCAACCTGGAGACAAAATACTCTGGGTATTATCTCCCAAATCCATAGGTGAAATCAAACCAGTAGAAGCTAAAGTAATGACACCGAAACCAAGAGCAGCAACCAACATACCCCAAGCTATGCGAGTAGGAGCACTAATCTCCTTACCTTTCTTGGTAAGAGTACCGAAGAACAGCATGCTGAACGGAGTGAGCGATACCACGAAGAATGGATTGAACTGTTGGAAATCTGAAGGCTGACCCATAGTCGGATTATCCATACTCAAGAACAATGCAGCAGCAATGGATAACAAAACGACAGTAGAAATACCACAGATTATACGGTTCTTAGAACTCTTAGACTGGAAAGCACCAAATCCTGTATAAACAGAAAGAGCAATCAGAGCAAGACTGAAAATATTGAACCATACACGCATACCACCGGAAATGGTAAGATTAGTATATTTTTTTGCAAAGAAAGTCAAAGCAGAACCATTCTGATGGAAAGCCATCCAGAAGAAGATAACCACAGCGAAAACTAGTAACAATGCGATTACACGATCTTTTTCCTGTTTAGGAGTAAGAACCTCAACATTAGCATCATTCTGCTCTTTAGCCTGCTTAGCTGTTACATCAGCATGCTTAAACCAAGCGCGACAAACAAAGTATATAACTGCAGAAATAATCAAAGATACGCATGCAACACCAAAACACAAGCCATAAGCACCATACAAAACTTTCAAGTAATTAGGATCTAAATTGGAAGCATCATACACCATACCGTACTTACCAAGATAAACATTGGTAATCCACTTAGCCATAGAAGGGGCAAACATAGCACCGATATTAATGGCCATATAGAACAAACTAAAGGCATCAATACGTCTAGAAGCATACTTCGGATCATCATAAAGATTACCTACAAGCACCTGCAAATTACCCTTAAAAAGGCCAGTACCCAAAGACACACAAGCTAAACCTGCATACATGGCATACTCACCAGCAGCGTTAGCCTCTGTAGGAATTGCCAATCCTAAATAACCCAAAAACATGGTAGCAAAGCCTATGGTTACACACTTTCCGTAACCTATCTTATCGGCTATCATACCACCAAATAATGGTGCGAAATAAACAACAGCAAGGAAGATGGCATACACCTGTCCTGCATGAGACTCTGTCCATCCAAACTTAGCCTGCATGAACAATGTAAAGATGGCAAGCATGGTATAATAACCAAAACGCTCACCTGTGTTGGCCAATGCTAAAGCATAAAGACCTTTAGGTTGATTCTCAAACATAATAATTTATTTATTTTTTCACTTGTTTTTCAGTTTGCAAAGATACGGAAAATCTTTGAATATACAAACAATATGCACTATTTTCATCAATTTTACCTCACTTTTGTTGTAAAATCATGTAATAACTTAGGCATATTTCCAATTCTTTTACTTATAATCAATGAGATAAAAAATAAAAATATCCCAAAAGATACACAATAAAATCAAACTTTTTCGGTTTATATGACAAAGAAGTTGCAGTTTTTTTTGTAATTTTGCACCCCGAAACAAGTAATATCGGTTTCAGCGATAATAAAACAGATAATTTAATAGACAATTAAATACAGGTAAAAAGATAAATATTTATGAGACAACTTAAGATTAGCAAGAGTATAACCAACCGTTCCAGTGAAGCACTTGATAAGTACTTGGTGGAGATTGGTCGTGAACCTATGGTCTCTATTGATGAGGAGATCGAACTCGCACAGAAGATCCGCAAAGGCGGTCGCGAGGGTGAGCGTGCTAAAGATAAATTGGTGAAAGCCAACCTCCGCTTCGTGGTTTCTGTAGCAAAACAGTACCAGCATCAGGGTCTTTCGCTCACCGACTTGATTGATGAGGGAAATATCGGACTTGTAAAGGCTGCTGAGAAATTTGATGAGACTCGCGGTTTTAAGTTTATCTCATACGCAGTTTGGTGGATTCGCCAGAGCATCCTTCAGGCCATTGCAGAGCAGAGCCGTATTGTTCGTTTGCCACTCAATCAGGTAGGTGCTTTGAGTAAAATCCAGGCTGAGATCAGTAAGTTTGAGCAAGAGCATCAGCGCAAGCCATCCGTTTCAGAATTGAGTAAGATAACCAACATGGAGGAAACTAAGATTGACCAGACCATCAAGGCTGACAATCACCACATGAGTATCGATGCTCCATTCGGTGGCGAGGATGATGACAATGCGATGGTTGACGTGATGGCATCAGGTGATGACACACGTACAGACAAGCAGGTGGATTTCGAGTCAATGAGCAGTGAGTTGAAGCGCGTACTTGACGCTGTTCTCAAACCTCGTGAGCGTGATATTCTCTGCTATTGCTATGGCATCGGATGCCATGAGAAAGGCTTGGAAGAAATCGGAAGCGAGTTCAATCTCACCCGTGAACGTGTACGTCAGATTCGTGAAAAAAGTATTCTGAAGCTTCGCGACAGTGGAAAGATAAAAATTCTCATGAAATACTTAGGATAAAAAAAAGCTTGGCAAAATTTATTTGCCAAGCTTTTTTATATTTCTCTATTAACTAAAAAGTTTTCCTTTTACTTCATCAAGTCTTACCTTAATGCTGGATGAAAATTAATGCTGGATGAAATTTCCATCCTTATCTATCAGTCCAGACATACCATCCTTGACAGCTTCAAAATAAGGATATTCATCGCGTAAACAAATCTCATCATAGAGGAAGTCTGCAACAATGGTATCATTACCATCAGGATAAACCAACCCCATCTTGCCATTCTTTTCTGCTATTACAGGCATCAGGCTCAAGTCGTCATTGTAAATATAGCAAGTACGGAGGAAGTCATACTGAGGCGAAAGCATAATCTCACCCGTATGATTCTTCATACCAAACTTACCATTCTGCTCAAATACCTCATGATACTGGATATACTTCTCTTTGAGGCGAAGATAATAGAAAATCATCTTGCGCTTGTCATTGACAAATTCCAACATATATTGGAATGTATCACAATAGTTAGCTACAGAGCGAACCAGTATCATCTTCAAATCAAGGCCATCCAGCGCCTTTCTATTCAAGTCAATATACTTGGCTATCGCCTTTTCTTTCTCTGGCAAGGTCAAACTTGCCAAGCGTTCCTCAAACTTGAGCATGGCAGTTTTAGTACCCGACATACCTTTAATATACCGGTGAATCTGTCTTCCCATTTCTGCACAGACGAACTTGTCAATCTCTTGCTGCTCTATCGGGTCAGCATACTCTTTTATAAGAGCTTCAGGTGTCGTGTTCATGGTTAGTCCTTTCTTTTTTATAGATGTTCCTCATCCCACCAATAGGATGAGAGAACATCCGGGTTTATAATTATTTAGCACTCAATATCATTCAAATATGATTTCTGAAAAAGACATCAGAAAATCAGCAGACCATATCAGAGAAATATTATTTCTTGATATTAGGCTTCTGCAAGCCATATCCCTTGCGCTTATCTTCCATCATAAGAAGAATGGAGATCAAGATTGCCACTACACCGAAACCGGCAAATATGGTCATTGTCTCAGTATAGTCTATCACACCATTAGCCGCAGTATTAGCCTGATTTACCTTACCAATCCAAACTGGAACAAGAGCCAAGCCGATATTCTGAATATAGAAGATAAGGGCGTAAGCAGAACCTAAGAATTTCATCGGAATAATCTTTGGTACAGATGGCCACATGGCTGACGGAACCAATCCGAAAGCTACACCTAAAATAAGCATCATGATGATAGCCACCACGTATGAATCCATTGGCAAAGCAAATACGATATGAACCAAGGTCAAGAGGCAACTGCCGATAAGCATCAAGGTTGCACCCTTACCATATTTATCATATATACTACCGAAAAGTGGAGTCAGGATAATTGTACCGTAAGGCAGCATAGCAGGAATAAAACCAGCTACATCTTCACTTACTCCATATTTGAAAATCATCAACTTGGTAGCAAACTTCAGGAATGGGAACACACCAGCATAGAACATGAGGCAGAGCACTGCGACATACCAGAAACCTGTAGTCTTCACCAAACCAGCCAAATCAGAGAACTTGAATCCCTCTTCCGGTTCCGTTTCAACAGCAGCAACAGATGCATCTTCCTTCTTATCCATCACGCAATAAACAAGATAAGCCATGATACCGGCACAAAGCAGGGCAAGACCTAAGCCTACAGAAGCAGAAACGCTACCCATCATCTTGGCAAACGGAAGAGAAGCACTCAAGGCTGCAGCTGTACCCAGACGAGCCAAAGCAACCTGCACACCCATCGCCAAAGCCATTTCGTGACCAGTAAACCACTTAGCAAGTATCTTGGTTACGGTAACTCCACAAATCTCACTACCTACACCGAAAATAGCAAAACCAGTAGAAGCAAGTACCACTTGGGTCTGATATTCACCAAAGAAAGGCACAGCGATAGTACCCGTAAACTGATTGCTAACCGCATACCATTTTACCAACGCACCAGCAAACATCAATAATGTGGCAATCACACCCGTAAAACGGATACCAAACTTATCCAAGATGATACCACCGAAGAACAGGAGTAGAAGAAATACATTGAAGAATCCATATGAACCAGAAAAGAATCCATATTCATCTGATGTCCATCCGAGTCCTAAGCCGCCATCCTCTTTGGCTGCTGTCAAAAGCGGCTCCAATGGTGACATTACGTCTGTAAAAAAGTAGCCAAACATCATGGTGATAGCCACGATCAGTAAGGCTGTCCAGCGAGCAGACTTAGAGTCGCTCAATTTCTGTTGAAATTTTTCTGTAGTTGTCATTAATCTATAAATTTATTATTTTCTCTTTACATCCTTGGTTTTTACGATATCAAAAAGATATGATACTTTGAACACAATCTGACCGAAATTACTTTTTGCGAAGAAATCCCTCTTGGAAGATCCATAGATGTTGCCCAATCCATAGTAATAACGAGCCTCAGCTAAGAAATGCCCCACTTTCGGGATACTGTATTCCGCTCCAATGCCTAAAGCTATACCATAGTCAAACTTATTCTCCACAGCCATCGTATCCTGTGCCATGATACCGTTCACCCTGTTATTATCAGTAGCTGGCAGGTGTTTCGGATCGAAGTTGGTCTTCGTAGATTCACTGAGATAGTAACCGAACTGAGGACCAGCATTAACGAAGATATTCAGTCCACGCGTTTCTCTACCCCATGCTAAATGTGCAAAGATAGGAATCTGAACATAACTGATGGTGCGCTCGTATGCCATCGGCTCACCCGTACTGGAAATGATGACCGGAGCATTTTCGATATCCAGGATTTTCTCTTTCCATCCTGCCTGTGCGAAATTCACCTCTCCATAGACCGAACAGATTGTTTTGAAATATTTCTCACATACATATCTGAAAGAGAAACCACCAGTCAGTCCTCCATGTTGCCCTTGAGGAATACTGGGAGTAAAGCCCACGCTGCTCATCAAGTAGCCACCATTTACACCTATAGAGAAGTCATTGCGATGTTCACCTATCTGAGCCTGTGCTGTCATACCGCCCAGCATCAGAAACATCACCAATATCTTAATTGCTTTCATTTACTTATCTTTAATATGTCACTTTTAATAGGTTACCGCCTCTATCTGGCGATTGAATGTATAATGAATCAACTGTAATATCTGATTACGGTAACCACCCTTTGAAGTCTTGACAAAATGCAGAGGAGTCTGCACAGGAGTATAGTTTACCTGCGTCATCTGCCCTGCGAAATTCTTGCCATACTTATTGACACCCTGAATAAAGAACATCGCCTGATCATAACCAGTGATAGCAAATCGGGGCATTGCTACCTGCATAGGTTGATGGAACCAGATATTGTATTTACTCTCCAAATCTATCGTCTTAGCAGAATTTGCATTATAATAGAATGTGGAAGGGATATAAGTATCATATTTATAGAAGCGGTCGAGATTGTACTTGGCATACATCAACCACTCGGTATAACCATAGAGAGAGATGACAGCACCAGGATACTTGGCAGTAAACTCATCCAACTTATTCAAAACCTGAGTCAGCTGTGGCGAACGTCCCGTATTGAGAATCACTACATTTTGCTTGGAAGGAACAAACGCCTTGGCAAAATATTCCAATGAAGAGTTAACATTGGTCACACTATAATTGATTTTTCTCTTCTCCAGTTCCTTGCGGAGTCCGAAGGTAAAGTTACCCTTACGGGAAGTTGTGTCATTGCAATCCACAAAGATAGGATGTACATTCTTAAAACGGTTCAGGAAAGCCTTGATGCTTGTATCATTGAGCGATTCTGGAGACTGATATACCTGGAAGATTTCCTTGCAGTGATCCACCTGGTCACCATTGATAGAAAAAGGAATCACCATCTTGATGCCATAGGTTTTGCAGAAATCAGCCAATGATGCCACCTGCTTGGTATAAAGCGGACCAAAGATAAGATCACACTGATTGGCACCTTCCTGTACCAGTGTAGTACGAATATCCGCATCAATAGGTACATTCCAGGCATGAATATTCGTAGAGATACCCTGCTGCTTCAACTTTTCGCAAGCCATCAGAATGCCACGATAAAACTCCACCATGCGCTTGCCGTCACCATCTACATCATGCAGAGGAAGCATCACACCCACATTCACCGTATTGGCTTTCTTCTGAGAAGCCACCTGTTTCTGAGCAGCATTGGTCCGACCAGCCTGAGCAGTTCCACCTGTAGCGGCATTATTCTTCTCGAAAGGAATAAAGATGGTAGCACCCTTCTGGAGCATATATCCTTCCTTCTTCATTTCCGGGTTAGCTTCCATCAGTTCAGGCAAACTCAGTCCATACTTATTGGCGATACCGAAAATCGTATCTTTTTTCTTCACCGTATAAATGTCACGCCATTTAGTAGTCTGACAGAACGCTGAGGCATTGAACAAAATCAATCCCACGCCCAACAAGATATATTTTAATTTTTGCTTCATCATTTTCGTTGATTTATGTTATTAATCCACAAAATTATGATTTCTTTTGCTTAATTTTATAATTTCATTTGCAAAAATACAAAAAAACTCTCATTCAACCATACTCTAATTCAGAAAATTGCGCTATCTTTGCAGAAATTTACATAAAGACATGAAAATAAAGACGAATTTCATATTATTATTGATGGTGTTTTTAGCCATGGCAACAACCAGTTTCGCAGACGACGCTCCATCTATTGCCCCATCAGTCACCTATACCACAAGTGACGGTGAGACCAGTGAAGACGCATCCTATTCCGGTTCGGCACCTATCAAGGCTGCTTTCAAGGCGAATCCTACTGGCATTACCGGATGGACAGAATACTATGAGTGGCGTATCTATCACGACAGCGATACAGAGCCATATATAATAAGGTATGAAGAAAATACAGATCTTGAGTTTAATCAGTCTGGTCTGCACCGCATCATCCTCTATGCCAAATTCACGAAAGATGGACAGGTTATCGAACAGAACAATGAGGATTCTCCTCTCACCCTCACCATCTCTGAAAGCTTCTTGCAGATGCCTAATGCCTTCTCCCCAAACGGTGATGGTATCAATGACATCTACAAGGCGAAAGACGGATACCAGAGTCTGACCGAATTTCATGCATATATCTTCAATCGATGGGGACAGAAACTTCATGAATGGAACGACCCTGCAGACGGTTGGGATGGCACCTATAAGGGTAAGCCCGTGAAAGATGGAGTCTATTTCTGCCTGGTCAAGGCAAAAGGAGCCGATGGCAAGACCTACAACATCAAAAAGGATGTCAACCTGTTGAGGGGTTACATCGAATCAGGTTCTACTGCCACGGAATAAACCCGAGAGCAACAGGATTAGAAAGAAAGGAAATCATTCAAGTCGTATTTCCATAAAAAAGAAGTATTTCAAGAAGAGAAAAGCTTTTCAAGAAGCATTTCAATACAAAAATAGCATTTCAACAAGAATCAATTAACTTCAATGAATTCAGAAGAAGAAAAGATAAACGTGTGGGGAGCCAGAGTTCACAACCTGAAGAATGTGGACGTAGAGATTCCCCGCAACTCACTGACAGTAATTACAGGACTTTCAGGTTCCGGCAAGTCATCTTTAGCCTTCGACACCATCTTTGCCGAAGGCCAGCGACGCTATATCGAAACTTTCTCTGCATACGCCCGCAATTTCCTGGGCGGCATGGAACGTCCTGATGTAGATAAGATTACAGGTCTCAGTCCTGTCATCAGTATCGAACAGAAGACTACCAACAAGAATCCTCGTTCCACCGTGGGCACTACCACCGAGATTTACGATTACCTGCGCCTGCTCTATGCACGTGCCGGTACTGCCTACAGCTATCATAGTGGCGAGGAGATGGTAAAATATACCGAGGAACAAGTCATCGACATGATTCTCAGCGATTACAAAGGTCGTCGCATCTTCCTCCTTGCCCCACTTGTTCGTCAGCGCAAGGGTCATTACCGCGAACTCTTCGAGAGTATGCGACGCAAGGGATACCTACATGTGAGGGTAGATGGGGAAATCATGGAACTCGAAAGAGGAATGAAAGTGGACAGATACAAGAACCACAACATCGAGGTTCTCATCGACAAACTTGCAGTTCGCGATGATGACGAAGAGCGCATCCGCAAGAGTATCACCACTGCCATGAAACAAGGAGACGGCATGGTTATGGTCATCGATAAGGAAAAGGGAGAATCCAAGATTTTCTCCAAGAGACTGATGGACCCTGTTACCGGAATGGCCTACCGGGATCCAGCTCCAAACATGTTTTCCTTCAACTCTCCCGAAGGAGCATGTCCACACTGCAAAGGTTTGGGAAAGGTTAATCAAATAGACCTCAAGAAGGTAATACCAGACGACAACCTCAGCATCTACGCAGGTGGAATCGTGCCTTTAGGAAAATACAAGAACCAGATGATATTCTGGCAGTTACAATCATTGTTAGAGAAACATAATGCCACCATCAAGACCCCTATCAAGGACCTTGATGACGACACCATGCAAGAGGTAATGTACGGCACACTTGAGAACGTGAAGATACCGAAGGAAAAGGCAGGAACCTCTTCCGACTATATCTGCGCCTACGATGGTGTAATCGATTATCTTCATAAAGTAATAGAGAATGACGACTCTACTGCCGGCAAGAAATGGGCAGACCAGTTTATCACCACCATCGACTGTCCGAAATGTCACGGTATGCGTCTGAAACAAGAGTCTCTCTCCTATCGCATCTGGGATAAGAATATCTCAGAAGTAGCCTCCCTCGATATCGACGAATTGCTCGATTGGCTCGAACATGTTGAGGAGCATCTGCCGAAGATGAAAGCCAAGGTGGCTCATGAAATCGTAAAGGAATTACGTTCCCGCGTCACCTTCCTCCTCGATGTCGGTTTGAATTATCTCTCTCTCAACCGTCAGTCTGCATCCCTTTCCGGCGGTGAAAGCCAGCGCATCCGACTTGCTACACAGATCGGCAGTCAGTTGGTCAATGTACTCTATATCCTCGACGAGCCAAGTATCGGATTGCACCAGCGTGATAACGAGCGCCTCATCAATAGTCTGAAGGAACTTCGCGACATCGGTAATACCGTCATCGTAGTAGAACATGACCGCGACATGATGCTTGCAGCCGACTGGATAGTAGATATCGGTCCAAAGGCAGGACGCAAGGGAGGCGAAGTTGTATTTCAGGGAACACCAGCTGAAATGCTGAAGACCCAGACCATCACCGCGCAATATCTGAATGGCGAGATGGAAATCAAAGTACCCGAGAAGCGGCGTGAAGGCAATGGCAAGAGTATTATCATCCGTGGCGCAAAGGGCAATAACCTGAAGAATGTAGATATCGAGTTTCCACTCGGCAAACTCATTGTGGTAACAGGTGTCAGCGGATCGGGCAAATCAACACTCGTCAATGAGACGCTTCAACCGATACTCTCTCATCATTTCTACCGTTCGCTCAAGAAGCCGATGCCATACGACAGTATTGAGGGAATAGACTACATCGACAAAGTAGTAAATGTTGATCAGAGTCCTATCGGTCGTACCCCTCGCAGCACCCCAGCCACCTATACAGGAGTATTCAGCGATATCCGTTCACTCTTTGTAGGTTTGCCGGAAGCCAAGATACGCGGTTATAAATCAGGTCGCTTCTCTTTCAACGTTAGTGAAGGTCGCTGTCAGGCTTGTAAGGGAAATGGATATAAGACCATTGAGATGAACTTCCTGCCAAATGTATATGTACCATGCGAGGTTTGCCACGGCAAGCGATACAACCGTGAAACCTTAGAGGTAAGATACAAGGGAAAGAGTATCGCAGATGTGCTTGATATGACCATCAATCAGGCTGTAGAATTCTTCGAGAACGTACCACAGATACTCCAGAAAGTCAAGGCTTTGCAAAGTGTCGGACTCGGATATATCAAGTTAGGACAAAGTTCCACTACCCTCTCTGGAGGTGAAAACCAACGAGTAAAACTTGCCACCGAGCTTTCCAAGCGTGATACCGGCAAGACCCTCTATATCCTGGACGAGCCTACTACCGGACTCCACTTCGAAGACATCCGCATCCTGATGGATGTATTGGAGAAGTTGGTAGATAAAGGCAACACGGTACTGATCATCGAGCACAACCTCGACGTCATCAAGTTGGCAGACTATATCATCGACATGGGACCAGAAGGCGGACGAGGTGGCGGTCAGTTGCTTTGTGCAGGAACCCCAGAAGAAGTAGCCAAGAGCAAGAAAGGATTCACTCCCAAATTCCTGGCAGAAGAACTCAAGAGAAATAGAGAATAAGATTATCAACACTATATTTTAATAAAAAAGATTGCTTTATGGATAAATTACCTATGAATGATGTGCCGATGCTGGTAAGCGCAATCAACTTCCTGCTTCGCGACCATGAGTTTGATACATTGGATGAGATTTGCTATCATTTCCATGTAAACCGCGCAGACCTGGAAGCTAAAATGGCAACCCAGGGTTTCGAATGGTCAGAAGAGCAGAAAAAGTTCTGGTAAATCGGCATCAATTCGCATTCTTATGCAAGAAAAACTCAGATAATTTATTTTATCTGAGTTTTTTTATGTACTTTTGCAGCCACAATAATTATCTCGGAAAGAGATCAGTTTAATAAACAAGAAAAACGAACAAGAATAAATAAAAAACAAAATAAGACATGACTGCAAACTTAACAAAGCGACCCTTGTTTCGAGAGATTCAAGACTATGTATTCATCGCCATCGGCATGATTTCCTATGCTATCGGCTGGAATGTATTCCTCCTTCCTACCAACGTAACAGCCAGCGGCTTACCTGGTATCTCCTCTATTATCTATTGGGCCACAGGATGTCCAGTACAGATACCTTATTTTATAGTCAATTCCTGTCTTATCGTAGCAGCTTGGATCATTCTCGGCAAGAAGTTTTGCATGAAAACCATCTATGCCGTAATCGTGGTAACCCTTCTCACCTCCTATTTTTCACACCATACAGAGAATCTGCATCTTCTCCAGAGCCAACCGCTTTGGGCAGCATTCTTAGGAGCAGTATTCTGCGGATGCGGTATCGGACTCGGTTTTTCTGCGGGCGGTTCTACGGGAGGAACAGATATCGTAGCAGCCATCGTCAATAAGTATCGCGACATCTCTCTGGGCAGAGTCATCATGATATGTGATATTTTCATCATTTCCTCCAGCTACTTTGTAGTCCACGACTGGGAGAAAGTACTCTATGGATATGTAGTACTCTATGTCCAGGCTTTCTGTATCGACCAGGTGGTCAACAGTCGTCGCCGAAGCGTACAGTTCTTCATCATTTCCAAGAAATATCAGGAGATAGGCAAGCGCATCAATACAGATGCCGACCGTGGAGTAACCGTAGTAGATGCCTCCGGTTTCTATTCCGGTCAGCAGGTAAAGATGCTCTTCGTACTGGCCAAGCAGCGCCAGTCCCAAACCATCTTCCGCCTCATCGAGGAGATAGACCCTCACGCCTTCGTCAGTCAGAGTGCCGTGATTGGCGTATATGGCGAAGGCTTCGACCAGATCAAGGGTAAGATCAAGAAGAAAAGCGAAGAAGGGAATGAAGAAGAAATAGAAGGGAAATAAACTTTTGCATTATATACATTTTACTCCATAAACACACCTCCAAACCCCGCAATCTCAACATAGCTAATGCCTTCTACAAGGCAGGCTTCATCGAGTCATGGGGACGAGGCATCGGCATCATCCAAGCAGGTTTCAAGAATGCTGGGCTTTCTGCCCCTAAATTGGAGGCAACCATGGGCGGTGTACTTGTTATCATGCCCAGAGGATGCCAAAAGACAAATGAGACTGTAAATGATACCGCTACCCGACAAGTACCCGACAAGTACCCGACAAGTACCCGACAAGTACCCGACAAGTACCCGGCAAGCTCAGAGGGAAGCAAAGAACTCTTACACGTTATAGGCATCCATACATTTTCTATTAAAGAAATAATGGCATTTCTTAAACTTAAAGACAGAGAGAACTTTATGGTAAATTATCTTATTCCTGCCATCAAGAAAGGATATATTACCCCTCTCTATCCAAACTCACCTCATCATCCAAAGCAGAAATACTTGCTTACAGAGAAGGGAAAGGAACGTCTTGAAAGAGAAGATGGCACATATTTCACAAAATAACAGCATATGTATACCAATTATATTATAAAATAAAGACAAGATTATGGATTTACAAACATTAGTACAAGCACAGATGGAGCTGATGGGCAACGACCAACCGGTTGCTTCTTGCGGTCTTCACGGTGCTACAAGAAGAGACGTAATAGAACAGGCTATTGAATATCTCCAAAAATCATTAGCCAACACCGAATGCGACGAGCCTTCCGGATATGGCTATCGCATAAATGTGGAGATATATAAAAAAGGAAAGCCAAGATTCTAATCACAGCAAATTCCCAACAATACCATCCGCAAGTTGTATTACAACTTCTTGGTAGAACAGTTTCAGACATTGCATAGCTTGGATCTCAATGACTTATCTGCTATGTACCGTAAAGCGGCACAAGAAGGAGAATGGCAACCTTTATTTGAGAAGTAAAGATAATCAAGGAACAAGCCCAGGAGCAATTGAAAAAATACATTACAGACTCTAATATACAAAGTCTATCTGTAGGAACACAACTACACGGAATATATCTAATATTCCAACAAGGTAAGACAACAGAGATTGGAGAGATATAAACATTAGCAAAACGAGCGGAAGATTTTGATTTCTTCCGCTCGTTTTTATTGGACTAATCCAGAACCTGCCACTCTTTCAGCCCTCTGCTTTCTTTAGAAAATTCAAGAGCTAAACAGATTATTTTCTTTTCACTTGCCGCATAAATATCAGCATAATGACGAGACTCCATCTGACTAATAGCCGCTTTAATCCCGCCATTATCGTCCATTTTCAACTCCATGACATAAACATAAGAATCATTCTGAGCTATCAAATCAATTCGACCTGAAGCCATTTCAATTTCCTCCTTAGCCTCAAATCCGCACAAGTAAAATATATTCTTCAAAATAAAACGGAAATGCTCCTCAAACACAAATTGCTCTTTTCTTTTGATACTATAAGGAGTACCTGCTACCAACCCTTTGAGACAAAGCATAGCATCATCTACATTCCCCATAGACAAGTTCATTTTCAACTTTTGAACCAGAGTAGTCACTTCAGAAGAAGGCTTGTCAGTCATCATAGGCAAAACCATTTCATACATAGCCTTCTTCACTTCCCTATTTGGATAACCTAACAAGTAACAATCACCTTTCACAACCTTAATGGTAAGATAACCAGACTGATAAAGAAAGAGTTTCGGCTCGTCCATATTAACATCACTATCTCCAAATAATCAGCATCTATGAGACTACCATCAAGTGAAGGTATATCATCCACATACTTTTTTTAAAAGTTTATTAAGCATTTCATTAGAACCAATGCAAATATTCCTTAAGTTCCTGAGCAGAAGAGCCACCCAAACTCATACTTAGATAGATGACCGGACGTTTGACCCAGTCTTCCTCCATCTGCATGATTTTCAATCCTTCAAAGAGTTCTTTCCTTCCTTCAAAATAACACTTGAGGGTAGAGTACAACAGGGACTTACCAAAACGACGAGGACGGCTTAGGAAATTGTACTTAATGCCATTAGCCAACTGCCATACAATATCCGTCTTATCCACATAGAGATAATCACCCCTACGCATTTCTTCAAAGTCCTGTATGTCCAAAGGCATTTTTCTTTTTTGTTTCATCATTTTGAATCTTTATTTTATCCCTAATCTATCTACTGTCAACATCAGAAGAAAATCGCCACTAAAGACAAACATATACAATAGTGTCAATATTCCTAAGGAAATTAAATATAGCTCATAATATATTTTGCAAATATACATATAAAAAAGAAAATCACCAAATATTTTCAAAAGATATTTTTCAAAATATCAGCACTCAAAAAGAGAAAAAAGGGAAAAATCTTATTGCAAAGAAACAAAATACTAACAACCAACATTCTATAATCTGAATTCTTAAATTTTATCAATCTCTCCATGAACTTTATCAAAAGTAGTAAAATCAAACATAAAATCATCCTCTATTCATCACTTCATCTTGTTTTTCTTCCATTCATTGCATTTTTCCACTAAAAGAGGGATAAAATGAAAAATATCTTTGCTCAAACAAAATAAATTTAGTAATTTTGCATTATATATAAAAAAGCAAACAATAATAACATGGAATATAAAGAAGAAAACAAGATGGAACAAAAAGATGAAGTAATCAAACAAATCGATTTGATTGAAATTATCAAAGAGATGTGTAAACATATAAAACTATACTCAATAGTTTGTATATCATCAGGGATTCTAGGTATTATTGTTGCCTTCAGCATTCCTAAAGTTTATAGCTCTAGTGTTGTGTTAGCACCAGAAATGGGTAATAACAACTCTATCGGAGGCGGTTTATCTTCCTTGGCAAGCATGGCAGGAATTGACTTAAACAATATGGGAGATGTAGATGGAGCATTGTATTTACAGATTTATCCCTCCATCATATCATCGACAACCTTCATCAAAGAACTGGAGAAAATAGAAGTTCAACCAAAGGATTCACCAAAAGCCATCACATTCAAAGACTATTTAAAAACAGAAAAAATGGCTTGGTGGAATTATCCGTCTGCGTTTTTGTCAAAAATGCTCCAAGATAAGAAAAAAGAAATCAATAAAGACCACTTTGTTTCTGAATTAAACAAATATTCTCTTACTAAAGAAGAATGGAAGAATATAGAGAACATACAAGGTCGAATTTCTTGTGATATAGACAAAGAGAATGGATTAATTACCTTAACTGTAAAAGCACAAGACCCAAGCGTCTGTGCAGTTGTTGCTGACAAGGGGCAAAAGATGCTTCAACAATATATTACAGATTACAGAACAAAAAAAGCACGCAATGATTTGAGTTACTATGTAAAATTACGTTCTGAAGCTAACAAAGAATATATAAAGGCCCAAAAAGAATACGCTACTTTTTCTGATGCCAATTTTGACATAAATTTGCCCTCTCTACAAGAGAAAAGAGATTATTTGGAGAACCAAATGCAGTTAAAATACAACGCCTATACCCAGTTAATGGATAGAGTAAATGTAGCAGAAGCAAAAGTTCAAGAAAGGACTCCTGACTTTGTTGTATTGCAGCCTAGCCTCGTTCCATACAAGGCAGACTCTCCTAAAAAATTATTAATTATCATTGTTTATGGCGTTCTTGGATTTATAGGAGCCACCATTTGGATATTTAGAAAAGACATAAAAGAATCATTTAAAGCAACTAAGTAAAATGAGTAAAAGGTCAACCATAGATACAACAAGAGAAAAGGCTATCAGGAAAAATGTAATTTTCTCTATAGCCTTTAAGGGATTATCTATAATCATATCTTTACTCTTAGTACCTTTGACACTCCATTACATAGACAAATACAACTATGGAATTTGGATGACTATTAGTTCTATCCTTGTTTGGATTTACTATTTTGATATCGGAATAGGAAGCGGATTAAGAACAAAACTAGCTGAAGCTATTGCACAAAACAATGGTCATTTAGCAAGAGGATATATAAGCACTGCTTTCTATGTCCTTGGTAGTGCTATGCTTGTACTTGTAGCAATATACATCATAATCTCAAGCTTTATCGACTGGAATAAAATATTTAATATTTCATACAATATTTCGCCACAATTAAACGAGATTATGTTTGGGGTCATTGTATTAACTGGACTTAGTTTCGTGTTAAAACTTATTGTAGCCATATTTCATGCTTTACAATATTCATCCATCAATGAGTTTCTAAACTTCTTTGCAAATTTTCTTTCATTTGCATTTATTTATGTATATACGCAAATAATGCCAAAAGGAAATCTTGCACTCATTGTATATACATTTGTCGCCATGCCTATACTGATTTATGGCATAGCTGTCTTCATCGTTTTCACGAAGAAGATTAAATTTCTAAGTCCTAGCATCAAATATGTTAGCAAAAAAAACATCAAAGAACTTGTAGGTTTAAGTGGCAACTTCTTCATAATACAAATCATAAATTTGATATTATATTCAACAACAAGTTTACTTATTGCACATTACTTTACACCAACCTCTGTAACTTACTACAGCATTTCATATCGCTACTTCTCAATAGCTATGATAATATTCACTATTGTCATTAATCCCTATTGGGGTGCCATCACAAATGCTTATGCAAAGCAAGACATGAATTGGATAAAGCTTGCAATAAAAAAACTAATGCTTATTTGGGGAGGGTTAAGTGCATTAGTCCTTCTTCTATTGGCTTGTTCCAATTTGGTATATAACATTTGGTTGGGCAAAGAGATTAGCATACCAATAAGTATGTGCATTAGTGTAGCAGTGTATATCATCATGTTCAATCTCAACAATATATACGCATCTATTATCAATGGCATTGGTAAAATTAGATTACAGCTATATACAGCAATCATACAATTGCTCATATTTTTTCCACTAGCTCTGAGCCTATCTAAAATTGCAGGAGCACCAGGAATCATTTGGGCTACAAGTATTTTACTAGCTATTACAACGATTGCTCTTGGATGGCAAGTCCTACTATTAATAAAAAGAAGTCCTATCAAAATAATAAATCAATAGAAAGCAATGAAAAATAAGCATATTCTTATGATAGCTCCAGCCTCCATACCGGTAACAGGAGCAGAGGCTATTTGCAATGTTAAACTACTCAAGGTACTTTCTGAAAATGGGTACAAAATAGACTTAATTTCTAAAAAAATGAAATATACCCATTACCCAGAAACGGATTTAGCAGAATTAGGATTAAACCTAAATTCTGTTAGCATAATAGAAGTTGACAACAAGATGAGCCTCAAGGTAATTTGGCAACATTTGTGTTGTCTTTTCATTTTTGGAACAGTATTTAAAGGTGCTCATTGGGCATATAGTGCTCTTAAAGTTGCAAAAAAGTTATGCAAAAAGAACCAATACGATGCTATTATTACCAAAAACAGCCCAAGTGAATTGCTAGGTCATTATTTAAAGAAAAGAAACGGCTTAAAATGGATTGCGACCTGGAATGATCCATATCCCTCTGAGAAATACCCACAACCATACGGCAATGGAATCAATGCGAAATTGTTCATACTAGAAAAGCCTCTTCTTGGTCAGATGGAAAAAGCAGACATTCACATTTTTCCTAATTCAAGAATTAGAGATTATATGAAAACTTACATAAGAATTCCTGATAAAAAAGTAAGAATAATTCCACATGTCGTAATTCCAAGAGAGCATCAAGATACACCACATGAGAATCTTAGAATCGTGCATTTGGGGAATATTCTTCCACCAAGAGACGCTACAACATTTCTAAAAGCATTTACAGAATTCATCAAAAACAGATCTGATGCAAAAATAGAAATAGCTTTTATCGGACAGACTCCAAATTGTGTAAAAGACTATATCAAGACAACACACTTGGAAAAGTACATAAAAGTCTTTCCACCAGTAAAATATGAAGAAAGTCAACAAATATTGGAGACTTACGACATACAACTCATAATAGAAGCACCTTGCAAAGAGGGAATATTCCTTCCTACTAAAGTAAGCGATAGTATGCAGTTAGGGAAACCTATATTCACCGTAAGCCCTCCAGTAGGAGTTTTGAACGACTTGTATATGCAAGGACATATCAGTTATTTCTCGTCTGTTAAAGACGAGAAGAATATTCTTACAACACTTGAACAAGTGTACAAGGACTTTAAAAATGGAAAATTAAAAACATACTCTTTGGAAGACTCGTATTCGCCAAAAACGATATTCCATCAATATGACGAAATTATTTAAACATGGCATTATACTTTTTATCCTTCTGTACGGCATACGCATTTGTTTTCATCAAGCAGGCAAATAAACCTGCTTGGTTTAAAACATATGTTGTATTACTATGTCTTTTTCTCTGCTTCGGTTATATGACAGGAACAGACTGGAGAGTCTATGAAGAAATTTATACCCACATAAACTTCAACAACTTATTTTACAACTATTTTCAAGAACCCGGATATTATATCTATATGCTTCCTTTCAGGTTTTTCAATATCGATTTCTTTGTATTTTTTATATTCACTAAAGTATTATGTTATATTTCTATCATAAACAAGTTGATAACATATTGTGAACAATATAGATACATCGGATTGATGTATTTTATACCATGTTACGGTTTTTATTTATTTATAGACAACCCTATGCGTAACTTAATAGCAGTAAGTATTGTTTTATACGCATTTAAGTACCTGCAGGAAAGAAAGCCTATACAATATTTTTCTTTAGTCATAATAGCTATGACTTTTCACATGTCAGCATGTATTATGATACCTGCATATTTTTTTATGCATAAAGACTTGAGTACAAAAATGATAGTTATCCTTTACATAATTATCAATGTTGTATTTGCAAACAGGGCATTATTGTCTGTTGTTATTAGCAATATCTTTGGTTCGATCCCTTACGTTGCAGGTAAGATAAACTCCTACATCGAATCCTCGAATGAAGAGGGAGCTGGCAGAGTCATATCATTAGGTTTCATTATATTTTTTACATTCTTTGTTCTATTGTGTTTCTACAAAAACCAAATTTACAAGACAAAAAATGGAAAATTAATATGGAATGGTGCTATCATCTTTTTGCTTCTATATAGATTAGCAACAACTATTGAAGTTTTTATGAGATTTCAACTTTACTATATGATATTCTTTGTTGCAGGAATTAGTTATTTAACCATTTTTTTTACAGAAAGAACAAAAAAAATATATGTTTCATATATATTAGTATTAGCAATAATTGGGAATAGCCGAATTTTTTCTACATATCGATACATTCCATATACCAATTATTTGCCTTATGCGCTCAAAGGAGAATTTCCTTCATATTCTTATAGGAGTGCATATAATTACAACAATAGTCCTTATAAAACAACAAACAAAAAAAATAATGAATAATTTAATTAAACATATTATTATGTCTTTGAAAAACAAAGAATCTAACAAGCAGTATTTAACTATGCTTGCACTATACCTCATTATGTTTATCAATGAGGCTTATATGCATTATGAGGTATATGTTACTAATTACACTCCATTTGCATATGGAATGGCACTCTACTATTGGGGAATGGATGTCACAATCATTTTACTATTTTTTTATTCAGTAACTATAGGAAGACGTAAGTTGGCATTTATCCTTTCATACTGTTTTATAAACATCTTTGTACTTGCCAATATTGGATACTCACGTTTTTTTAACCAATACTTTAATTTTGACGTATTGGGCGAATCTGCTAATTTTCAAGGTACATGGTGGATTACCTATCTACCACAAGCGTTTCGATGGAGCGATATACTACTCCTCTTAACTACAATATTATTTATTTGTGGATTACGAATACTAAAGGACAAGCATTCTTATAAAAATATTTTTGTAATATTTTTAATTTATGCTTTTTGCTATACATGCTATATTGGAAGCCGAGTTATCAACTGGCATTCCATTGAAGATATGAAAATTTGGTTATCAACTAACTATGGTGAAGATCTTCACCATAAATACAAGTATAACCAAGAATATGCCATTGTTCACAAAGGCATTGTTAGAACTCAGATTTATTGTAACTTAAGATGGAAGTCGCATAAACAAAAACTAAGTGCTTCTGAGTTACAGAGCATAAAATTATATATAGAAGACTCTAACAAAAAGCTCTCAAAGTTATCAGATTCATGCATTGTTAAAGGGAAACCAAATATTATCTTTATCATGGTAGAATCATATATGGCCGCAGCCTCTAAAACAAAAATAAATGGCATAGAAATTATGCCAAACATAAATTCATTGATGAGAGAGAAAAACTGTTATGCAAATCTTTCAGTAACATCAAACAGAGGTTCTGGTGTGTCTAGTGATGCCCAAATTTCATATTTTACAGGTTTATTACCATTAAAAAATGAGATTGCAGTTACAAGCATCATAAAAAATGAAGTAATTGCTTTCCCAAAATTATTACGTGAACAAAAAGAATATAATACTTATATCACATTACCTACTGGAAAGAATTTCTGGCATCAAGAAGAAGCAAACAAGAAATATGGCATAGACAATGTCATTGAGTTTGGCAACAAAGCAAATGATTTCTTTTGTCAAGATGAAGAGCTTTTTAAAAAAATGGAACAAGTTACACATTCTCTAAGAGAACCATACTTGAATATAATATTAACTCTTAGCATGCACGGAGGATATGATGAAGATTTTTTGAAAAAACAGGGCTATAAATCACCATTCAAATACCCTAAGTCATATTCTACGGCATTCCGTTACTACTTGGATAAATGTTACTATACAGATGCCCAAATAGGAAAATATATTAATTATCTTAAGAAATCAAAGCAATATAACAATACAATCATTATAATATGCTCTGACCACGAAGTGCCAAAAGCTTCAAACCAAATGGGATGTTCTGAGAATTTACCTATAATAATACTAAATTCTCATATAGCAAAGGATAAGTTTTATCAAGGACGAATCAACCAGATTGACTTATACCCAACTTTACTCGACATGTTTGAGTTGAAAACTAAATGGAGAGGAATGGGACACAGTTTGCTACGAGATGATTACACCAACAAAATAACTCCAGCCGAAAGGCACATTTCAAATATGATAATAAATGGAGATTATTTCTCCCAGCAAAAAAGATAATTGTATAGACATAATATTTTGAATAGAACTACGTTTAATTATAAAAGATATGAACATGAAAAAGATAATGCTAGTATTTGGAACCCGCCCCGAAGCTATTAAGATGGCTCCATTGGTTAAAGCATTCCAAGAAAAGAAAAAAGATTTTGAAACTATAGTCTGCGTTACAGGCCAGCACAGAGAAATGTTAGACCAGGTTCTTCACCTGTTCGACATCAAGCCCGACTATGACCTCAACATTATGAAGCAAGGACAAGATCTCTATGACATTACGTCTAGAGTACTTCTTGGCATGCGCGATGTCTTCAAAGTCTGTCGTCCTGACATACTTTTTGTGCATGGAGATACGACAACCAGTACCGCTGCTGCACTTGCAGGATTTTATCAGCAAATCCCAGTTGCTCACGTAGAAGCAGGATTGAGAACTTATGATATATATAGTCCATGGCCAGAGGAGATGAACAGACAAATTACAGGGCGCATTGCTACCTATAATTTCTCCCCTACCCAACTGAGCCGTAAGAACCTCCTGAAAGAGAATATTGCAGATAGCAAGATTTCTGTTACAGGAAATACGGTTATAGATGCCCTACATTGGGTTACTGCAAAAATCAAAAATAACCAAGAACTTAATGTTCGTCTGACTATAGATTTACAGAAAAAGGGCTATGATACGAAACGTCTTCAAGATGGCAAACGCTTAGTTTTAATTACAGGCCACAGAAGAGAAAACTTTGGAGAAGGTTTTCTCAACATTTGCAATGCTATCAAGGATTTAGCTGCCCAACATCCAGATGTTGATTTTGTCTACCCTATGCATCTCAACCCAAATGTACGTAAGCCAATCCACGATGTATTTGGTGAAGACTTAAGTAATCTTGGCAATATTTTCTTTATAGAACCTCTGGAATATCTCATGTTCGTTTTCCTAATGGAAAAAGCCAATATCGTATTGACCGATAGTGGCGGCATCCAAGAAGAGGCACCAGGATTAGGAAAGCCTGTACTAGTAATGCGAGACACAACAGAACGTCCCGAGGCGGTTGAAGCAGGAACGGTAAAACTAGTCGGTACTAATTATCAGGCAATCATGGACAGCGTTTCATGCTTACTGTCTGACTCCAGCGAATATGAGAAGATGAGCAAAGCTGCCAACCCGTATGGAGATGGGCAAGCTTGCAAAAGAATTATTGAAAAAATATCAAGTATTTCAAACGATTAACATTAGACATAGGCTTCCTTCATTTCCATAAATTGAAGGAAGCTAAAAATATTAGTAAAACATGAATATCAGCATCATCATTCCAACATACAAACCAGGTTCATATCTTAAAGACTGCCTTGAAAGCATAAACAACCAAACTATGGACAAGAAATGCTTTGAAGTAATCATTGTGCTTAACGGAGTTATTAAACCCTATATTGAATACATTTACAGTTTAACAAAAATGTATGACTTTAACTCTGTTGTCATACCCACAGAAACTCCTGGTGTGTCAAATGCCAGGAATTTAGGATTGTCAAGAACACAAGGAGAATACGTATGTTTCATTGATGATGATGACAAAATCTCACCATCTTATTTAGAGAACTTGTATAGTAAAGCGACTCCAAATAACATTGTGGCAAGTAATGTCAAAGCATTTTATAACAATAGCAACAAAACAGAAAATGACTACATCGCATCAGCATACAAAAAGCTAATAAACAAGAATTCACCACTATCAGTATTTAAAGGAAGGAAATTTATGAGTTCTTCCTGTTGTAAAATTATAAGTAGAAGAATTATACAAGACGTTAGATTTGACACAAACTTAAAAATAGGAGAAGACTCTGTTTTCATGGCAAAAATCAGCAAAAAAGTCAAAAGCATTGTACTGTCAGACAGCAGTGCTATATATTACAGAAGACTAAGAGCCGGGTCAGCAAGCAGAGTAAAGCAGCCTATATTAAAAAAATGCAACATTGTATGCAAGTTGCTTAAGAAGTATACAAAGATGCTTACACCTTCTTATAACATACCTTTCATTGCAACTCGCATAGTCGCCGCACTTCTGAAACTAGCAAGAAATTGACATTAGACAAATGTATGCCTCTCTTTACTGTTGAGTTTCAGATTTACTTTTCCTTCCACTCCTCTATCGTACCTGTCTTCGACGAGAAGTTGACACCTATCTGATGGATATGGCGTGAGTCGGTTGCATATTCTTTGGCATAACCCTTATCCTCTATCTGCAGCAAGGCTCCTTCCGCCGATCCGTCTAGTTTGAACTCGAAGATATAGACATCGTTAGGGGTTTCATAGACACAATCCGCCCTACCCTTGCTCGTCTCCTTCTCACGAAAGAGCATATAGCAACTCAGCATACGGAGGAGCAAATAGAAAGTATAATCGAAGTATCGCTCATACTCTCGCTCATCATTCCTGCGGCGTACACTGTACGGAATGCTGGCGAGGAAAGCTGTGAGCGAATCCATGAATTCCTGTAGCTTGCCTCGCTTCAACTGATGTACAGAAGTAATGAGCCAACTTGCAGAATCCTCCTTTGTCTGGAGATAAGCATTTGCCAAGATTGTAAGAAGTCCTTCTCTCACTTCATTGTTAGGGATGTCGAGCAAGAACGACTCCGTGTCCTGGTCATAATCCTTGATGGTGAGATAGCCGCTTTGGTAAATCATCGGCAAAGGCTTCTCTATATCCGCCTTATAGTCATCAAACTGTGGCACCCCATAATATTTTCCTACCAATTCATCAAGATTCTCATCAAAATGATTCAACAGACGCACAAGGTAAGTAGGCGTGCCGCTTTTAAACCAATAACCACCTAACTTCATGTTGTAAAAAGCATTGAGCAAACTGAAAGGATTGAAAACATCCACCATTTTCTCACTGAAGTGATAGCCGTCATATTTCATTTTCAACTTTTGCAGCATCTCCTCTTCCGTGCAATGATATATTTGGGCTATTTCCGCTATAGGCTCGGCAAAATATTTCACCAGCTCATCCTTGGTAATACCACAGAGAGCTTCGTAATTTCTGCTTAAGCTGATGTCAGCAGGTTGGTTAAATCCACTGAACATGCTGATTTGCGAGAATTTCGTAACACCAGTGAGGAACACAAAGCGAAGGTCTGCGTCAGCCCCCTTAAAAGTGGTATAGAAAGACTTCATGATGTTGCGATGTTTTTCCTCCAAACTAATCATCTTACCTAAGTGCTCCACCTGATAGTCAAGGTCTAGTACGTCCAAAATTGGCTTGTCGTATTCATCAATGAGCACAACGGCACCAAGACCCGTTTTCTCATGAGCAGCTCGAAGCACTTTTTGAAAGCGCAATCCCAAATCATTACTTGTCCTGACTACTTCATATTGAGCTTCCCATTCGGTGAGATTATCCGACAACACATCTTCTAAAACTCCATCATTCAGATAATTGCCCGTACTGAAATCTATGTGAAACACAGGATATTGTTTCCATTCTGTTTCCAGCTTGTCAATAGCAAGACCCTTGAAAAGTTCCTTGTTCCCAAGGAAATATTGTTCCAATGTAGATACGAGAAGACTCTTTCCAAATCGCCGAGGGCGACCCAGAAAATAAATTTTTCCACTATATACTAGTTGATAGACCAAGTCTGTCTTATCAACATACACAAAACCACCTTGAATGATTTGCTCAAAAGATTGTATTCCTATAGGATATTTCATATTGCTCACATTTTTCCGCAAAGTTACACTTTTTCTTCGACACAACAAAATTTATCACAATAAATATTCCTCAGAAGAACATATATGAAAAGATCACACATATCAACATCGAATATTCCTATTAAAAAACTCCATTCTCAACACTGATTTTACAGATAAGAAAGGAATAATCTTTCGAAAAGGATACAATAAATTTACAACCAATCTCATCCACCATTTATATACTATCTGTAGCCTACAATAAGCTTTTCTGAAATGAAATGTATCAATAAGAAATTGCTGAATATTTGAATGCTCCGTTATACTGCGAGAACCATCATTAACATATCTCAATTTAAGTTCTTCTAAATAATAACGATTCATTTCATATATTAAGCCATAATATAGATAAGTTGAATTACGCATAACTTTAGATTTACATTTCATTGCATTATATTCACAACAATCCTCGTAAACAGTATTTATCGCCAGAGCTACAGCCTAATTTGTTTCTTTATTATATACACACCAATATTCTGAACAACCCATTTTTTCACAAGACGCAATCCTGTTACAAAATTCACTTGAAGTAATAATGGATGTCTTTACTTTATAAGATTCACAAGCTTCTTGATAAATTGGTAATCCTACAGACAAAATTTCTTCTGCAGAAACTTTCCTCACATTATATGTTTTTAAACTTTTCTTCACTTGATTACGTTTTTTAGAAGAAAGTTCTTCCATACCTCCAAATTTATCTTTGATCATGTAGATTCTAACTTAAAAGTGTACCACCCCTAATAATTAAAAAGTATACCAC
>ERZ1031885.224-NODE-224-length-25097-cov-14.746546_pt1 | contig 25097 bp, 18 predicted proteins | sample MGYA00518168_ERZ1031885 | MGnify/ENA primary metagenome ERZ1031885 (study PRJEB33719, sample SAMN04261269) | wastewater metagenome | biome: rural village; feature: human; material: feces | host: Homo sapiens | place: El Salvador | collected 2014-01-14 ...
AAGCACTTAATGTGCTTTCCGTCTTGCGCAGGACTGTAGAGCAGCAAACTTAACCCCCGCCCTCAGCCCCGGAGACCCTCCCGGAGGGACCAAAATTTTTTTCAAAAAAGTTGTTGCGCACCGGACAGGCTTCTGTGTATACTAGTCCCCGCAGCGCACGCGAGCGGAAACAAACGCGAACGACTGCCTGGGGAGTTAGCTCAGTTTGGTTAGAGCGCCGGCCTGTCACGTCGGAGGTCGCGGGTTCGAGCCCCGTACTTCCCGCCAACGCAATTTAAACCACGTCTTCGGACGTGGTTTTTTGCGTTTGATAGGACCTTGATCCCATCGGCTCCTTTCGCCCAAAACCAAAGCCCTCCAATTCCCGGACAAGCTCCGCTTGAGACATGGTTCAAACAAGGAATTTGTTGCGCAACGCCTGCTCAATGAAGTAGGGGCAGGTTATACTGAATTGCACTGTGGGCCGTTTTTGATGCAAGAGGCTTCAAACACGGCATTCAGTGGGCACCCATTTTGCAATTTGGGCGTCCATACGGTCGTTGGTGTCTCGACGTAAGCTCGGCCCCGGAGCTCGTTCGAGCTGTTCCTATTCTTTGAAAGGGGAAAAATGGACATATCGAGGAAGACTGATTACGCCCTTCGCATGCTCGCGATGCTTGCCGAGGATCCGGAGCGCCTGCTTTCTGTTCGCACCGCCGCCGAAGAGGTCAATGTCCCGTATTCGTTTGCCCGTTCGATCCAGCATGGTTTGGTTCAGGCCGGTATTGTGGAGAGCCTGCGTGGCGTCCATGGCGGCATGCGTCTTAAGGTCAGCCCCGACGATGTCACCATCCGCCAGGTCGTTGAGGCCGTTCAGGGTCCCATCGTCATGAACGATTGCACTGCGCCCGATGGCGACTGTGCGCGCATGGGTACGTGCTGCTATCATTCCCTGTGGGCCGGAGCTCAAGCGCTGATGCGCGACTACCTCGATTCCGTTTCGCTGGGCGATGTCGTCGCTCACCGCCAGTTCCCGGCCGTCGATTCCAAGTTCGCCGACCGCGATGCGTTTCCCGAGTACGCCACCTGTGCGTGCGCTTGCCGGGGGGAATAGCGCCGCATAAGGAGCATAGCCATGATTCAGGATCCCTTTCGTTCGATGATTCGTTCGGAAGGGGTCCTGCGTTATCGCGACCTTCCGTGGCGCCGCACGCGCGACCCGTACACTATTTGGCTTTCCGAGGTTATGCTGCAGCAAACGCAGGTGCCGCGTGTGGAGACGCGTATGCCCACGTGGCTCGACCGCTTTCCGACCGTACAGGCGCTCGCCCAGGCCGCTCCTTCCGACGTTTTGGACGCCTGGCAGGGGATGGGCTACAACCGGCGTGCTCTGGCGCTTCACAGAGCCGCTCAGTGCATTATGGAAGATTGGGATGGGGAGTTTCCACGTGAGACGCGCGACCTGGTCGCCCTGCCCGGTATTGGCCCGGCGACGGCGCAGGGCATCCGGTCGTTTGCGTTCGATCTTCCGGGCGTGTATCTGGAGACCAACGTGCGCACGGTCTTTTTGCATCATTTCTTTCCCGATGTGCCGGCCGTTCCCGATCGCGAGCTGGTGCCGCTGATCCAAGCCGCCTGTCCGGCGGCCCCCGGTGCGACGGCGGACGAGATTGCACCCTTTGCCGCGCCTCAAGACGATGCCGACACGCCGCGCGCGTGGTATTACGCGCTGCTGGATTACGGCGCGTATCTTAAAAAGACGCTGCCCAATCCGTCCAGGCGGTCGGCGGGCTATAGCCGTCAGTCCAAGTTTGAGGGTTCGCGTCGCCAAAAGCGCGCCCACATTGTGCGCATGCTGCTGGCGGCGCGCGATGGGCAGCCGGCGGGCATTACGGTTGATGAAGCTGTTGCAGGCGTTAACGAGATGGAGGCGGCAGCCGGCAGAGAGTCGGTCGAGCGCGAGCTGGTCGCAAGTATTCTTGCCGATCTGGAGCGCGAGGGCTTTTGCCGTTCCGAGGGTGATCGTTGGCTGAGTGTGTAGCCCGCTTAAATCTGAAGAACAGGATTGTAAGGTTTAGATTTTCGACATGAGGGCATCCTAAAGACAAGGCCACCCGAAGCCTACGGGCGGCATGTGTTGAAGGGAAGTACACCTATGGATTTTGAGAACTCCCAAACCAAGAAGAACCTCGAGACCGCTTTTGCCGGTGAGTCCCAGGCGCACACCAAGTATCGCTACTACGCATCTAAGGCCAAAAAGGACGGCTACGTTCAGATCTCGAATATCTTTGCCGAGACCGCAGGTAACGAGTCCGAGCACGCCAAGCTGTGGTTTAAGTATCTGCACGACGGCGCCGTTCCCGACACCCTGGACAACTTGCGTGATGCCGCTGCGGGCGAGAACTACGAGTGGACCACGATGTACGACGAGTTTGCCAAGACCGCCGAGGAGGAGGGCTTTGCCGAGATTGCCGCAAAGTTCCGCGGCGTCGGTGCTGTCGAGAAGGCTCACGAGGAGCGCTACAACAAGCTTGTCGAGCGCATTGAGTCGGGCGAGGTGTTTGAGCGTGAGGGCGTGAAGGTATGGAAGTGCCTGAACTGCGGGCACCTGCATGTGGGTGCCGAAGCGCCCGAGGTGTGCCCGGTGTGCAACCACCCGAAGGCGTACTTTGAGGAGCAGGTGGTGAACTACTAGCGCCGATACGAACGTGGACTGCGGAGCGCAGGGCGGGAGGCCGGATTGCCTTCCCCTCTCGCTCACGGCTCCGTAGGGTCGCGCGAGGCAAAGGTATTTCCCCGCCCTGCGCTCCGGCGTTGGGTCGTCGCGTGCTCGCTACAGAAAAGCTGATTATAAGTTTGCGTGCCGTCCCTTTTGGGGCGGCACGTCTTGTATGGGGTGGACAGTTAGTTCAGATACGTATTTTTCCAATCACTCTGCGGTCGGCTTTTTGGCAGTTGGAGGCCTATCGAGCCCCTTTGGGCTGCCTGAAGGGCCTGGTTTTAGGTCTTACTTGCCCGTTGTGTGGACTCAATCGCGCCGAACGTAGCATCTTAGGGCATATGGAGGGGGTCTGAATTATACGTATTTGAACTAACTGTCCAGGGTGCTTCGCCCAAGGCCGTGCCGCCTTGTTTTTTCGCACCTCATTCGGGGCGCCGCGCCTTGTTTGAGGTTCCGGTCTCCACATTTTGCGTCAAGCTTTTGGTTAGATTTTGGTCAGTTGGCGTAAGGGCGGAAGGCCAAAAGATTGCTGGCGAAAAAAGCTCATAGAAAGTGCTGGTAGGGGAGTCGTTGAGCTTTTCGACAGCTTTTGCCAACAAGAAACTTTGCGGCTATTGCTACGGATTGCGTTGCCGTGGCCTTAGCGGTGCGGGATGCTGGGCGTAAGCGTCGAATGCTCCGATTGAGGAGGCCAGCATGGACCTGTTTCTTGAGACCCCGCAGCAACAAGCCGAGCGCATGTTGCGCCAACAGCAACGGCTTATGGAGATGCAAATGCAAGGAGTAGCCGCCCAGCCCCCTGCGCAAAATGCCACGCCCGCGGTTTCGCTTGCGGGCGGATCGGCGCCAGAGAACTATTCCGTACAACAAGATTCGTATGCGCAGGAGCTTGCGTTCGACAAACGCCGCACGCGTCACCGCCGCGTGGGCCAGCGCCTGCGCACATTAGCGATGATCGTGCTCATTCCGTTAGGACTTGCGGTGATTTTCCTGGTCTCGTATGCGTTCACCTGCATCCTCAACGGCGCCTCGCCCAATGAAGTGCTCCAACATCTGTCAGCCCTCGGCCAGCGCCTAGGCGATGTCATAACAACCATCCGCGCCGGCTGGGAGAGTTAACGTTTTGATGCCTGTGGTCCAAAATCCATTTGTCCGACTGCCGTGGGGCGCCCGGTGCGTGTGGCGGGGTAAGATTGATCGCGGTTTTGATTGATAATCGATTGGGTTTGTTGGGCGGAGTCTATGTCTGCTATTGATATTGCGCTTGTTGTGATTGCCTTGGTGGCGGTGGGAGTTGCTGTGGTTTGCGCCCTGCAGCTTAAAGGCCTTCGTGCCGAGTTGCGAGAGCGTGGCGGCAACGACGCGGAGACGCTCGCGGCACTCGAGCAGGCCAACAGCACACTCGATGCCCTCAATGTCGCGTTGGCAGAAACCCGCCGCACGGCAAACGCCATCGCGCAACAGCAGACGACCGACGCCGCCGTGGAGCAGCAGCGCTACCTGACCATTGCACGCGAGTTCTCACAGGCCGGCGACCGTATGGATGACCTGCGTCGCGAGACGGCCCAGCAGCTTGGCGCCAACCGCGAGGGTATCGAGCACCGCCTGGACAAGGTGCGCGAGACGGTCGATGCCCAGCTGGGCGCCATCCGCAAGGACAACAACGTGCAGCTCGACCAGATGCGCGCGACGGTGGACGAGAAGCTTTCCCGTACGCTCAACGATCGTCTGTCCGCATCGTTTAAGCAGGTGAGTGATCAGCTCGAGGCCGTGTACAAGGGCCTGGGCGACATGCAGTCCATCGCCACCGGCGTGGGCGACCTTAAGCGCGTGCTGGGCAATGTGAAGGCGCGCGGCATTTTGGGCGAGGTGCAGCTGGGCGCGATCCTGGCGGACATCCTTACGCCCGACCAGTATCTGGAAAACGTTGCCACCAAGCCTGGCGCCTCGGAGCGTGTTGAGTTTGCCGTCAAGCTGCCAGTAGACGAGGGCGATCCCGTGCTGCTGCCGATTGACTCCAAATTCCCGGGCGACGCGTACGAGCATCTGCTCGACGCCCAGGAGTCGGGCGACGCGGAGGCCGTCGCCGCTGCGCGCAAGACGCTCGATGCGATGGTCAAACGCGAGGCAAAGGACATCTGCGAGAAGTACCTGAGCGTGCCCGCGACGACCAACTTTGGCATTCTGTTCGTGCCGTTTGAGGGCCTGTACGCCGAGGTCGTCAGCCGCCCCGGGCTTATCGAGACCCTGGGCCGCGACTATCACGTCAACGTTGCCGGCCCCAGCACCATGGCGGCCATCCTCAACAGCCTGCAGATGAGCTACCAGACGTTTAGGCTGCAAAAGCGCACCGACGACGTGCTGCGCGTGCTTTCCGCCGTCAAGGCCGAGCTGCCGCGCTATCAGGCGGCGCTGCGTCGCGCCCAACAGCAGATCGAGACCGCGGGAAAGACGGTCGAGGGCATCATCACCACGCGCACCAACGTCATGGAGCGCAAGCTCAAGGACATCGACGCCCTGGAGGATGCCGACGAGGCCGACGCGATCTTGGGGCTCACATCCGTGGGCCTGCCCGCAGACCAAGAAGACAAGGACTAGCCGTGCCTGACGGCGGGGCGTCTGTGCAAGCGCGGAGCGCGGGCGCTTTTCGTGTCGTACGTGCCTGAAGCGCGCTTTAGTGTGCAACAATGGCGGTTCGCCCTATCAGACGCGAAAGGAAGCCTATGTCTCAGAAAAGCACCAGTCCGCTCAAACGCTCCACCGTGCGCCGCACGTTGCAGCGTTTTTGGGATGTCACGCGCACGCAGCCGCTGATCGTCTTTCTCTCGGTATTCTCGTCGGCGGGCTATATCTTTTTGCTTACGTTTGCCAACACCTACGTGATGGCGCTTATCGTCGACCGCGTCCAGGCCGGCCCTGTGGCAGGCGACCAGGTGTTTGAGGTCTTTAGCCCCTATATTCTGGCGCTCGTGCTCGTTAACCTGGTAGGCCAGATCCTCTCCAAGCTGCAGGACTACACCGTCTACAAGCTCGAGATTGCGGGCAACTATCACCTGGCGCGCTTGTGCTTCGATACGCTCTCCAACCAATCCATGACATTCCACACCAGTCGATTTGGCGGATCGCTTGTGAGCCAGACGAGCCGTTTTATGAGCGGCTACACGGGCCTGGTGGACGTGACGGTGTATTCGCTCATCCCCACTATCACCTCGGTTGTCTGCACGGTGGCGGCGCTCGCCCCGGTGGTGCCCGCATTTACCGTGATCCTGGTGGGCATCATGGTCGTCTACATCGCGTTTGTCTGGCTTATGTACAAGCGCATCATGCCGCTTTCGGCCGCGACGTCCGCCGCGCAGAACAAGCTGTCGGGCGTGCTGTCCGACGCGGTCACGAACATCCTGGCCGTCAAGACCTGCGGGCGCGAGGACTTTGAGCGCGACCTATTCGATACCGCCGACCGTGCCGCGCGCGATGCCGAAACGGTATCGATGCACGCCATGATGCAACGCAACTTTACGACCTCGGGCCTTATCGTCATTACCATGGCCGTGGTGAGTGTGTTCGCCGCGGGCGGCAACGCGTGGTTTGGCATTTCGGCCGGCGCACTCGTCATGATCTTTACCTACACGTACAACCTCACTATGCGTCTGAACTACGTGAGCTCCATGATGCAACGCATCAACCGCGCGCTGGGCGACGCCGCCGAGATGACGCGCGTGCTGGACGAGCCGCGTCTGGTGGCAGACGACGCGCATGCCCCCGAGCTCAAGGTGCGCGAGGGCGCGATTGATTTTGAGCACTTGAGCTTTGCATACCGTGACGCCGCGGCGGGCGAGAACGTGTTCGACGACCTGACGCTCCATGTGGCGGCGGGCCAGCGCGTGGGCCTGGTGGGCAAATCGGGCTCGGGCAAGACGACACTCACCAAGCTGTTGCTTCGCCTGGACGACGTGCAGGGCGGCCGCGTGCTCGTGGACGGCCAGGATGTCTCGCGCTGCACGCAGCAGAGCCTGCGCCGCCAGGTTGCCTACGTGCCGCAGGAGGCGCTGCTGTTCCACCGCTCCATTCGCGAGAATATCGCCTACGGACGCCCCGACGCCACCGACGAGCAGATTCGCGAGGCGGCTCGCTTGGCTAATGCGACTGAGTTTATCGACCGCCTGCCCCGCGGCTTTGACACCATGGTGGGCGAGCGCGGCGTTAAGCTTTCGGGCGGCCAACGCCAGCGCGTGGCCATCGCCCGCGCCATCCTCACCGATGCGCCGATTCTGGTGCTCGACGAGGCGACGTCTGCCTTGGACAGTGAGTCCGAGGCGCTGGTGCAGGAAGCGCTCGAGAACCTGATGCGCGGCCGCACCTCCATTGTGGTGGCGCACCGCCTGTCCACCGTGGCGGCGCTCGACCGCATCGTGGTGCTGGCGGACGGCGAGATTGTCGAGGACGGTACGCATGCGCAGCTCGTCGAGGCGGGCGGTGAGTACGCAAGTCTGTGGAGCCGCCAGACCGGCGCATTTTTGGAGGCTTAAGGTCCCCGTACGTGGGACAATCGTTTTTGTGAAGTTATGTTTCTGCCGATCCGAGGAGTCGTTATGCCACGCGAGACCAATGCCGCCAAACGCGAGCGCGCCGTTGAGGTGTGCGAGCGCCTTAACCGTCGCTATGGCCCGGTCGAGTGCTTTTTGGACCACGAGAATCCCTTTAGGCTACTTATCTCGGTACTGCTCTCGGCTCAGACGACCGACGCGCAGGTCAATAAGGTGACGCCCCAACTATTTGCCCAGTGGCCCACGTCCGAGGCCATGGCCGGGGCAAGTGTGACCGACGTGGCCGAGACCATCAAGTCACTCGGTTTTTACAAGAGCAAGGCCAAGCACGCCGTGGAGGCCGCGCAGATGATCGTTGCCGATTACGGCGGCGAGGTACCGGCCGACATGAAGGAGCTCGTCAAGCTGCCGGGTGTGGGGCGCAAGACGGCGAACATCGTGCTCAATGTGGGGTTTGGCATTGTCGAGGGCATCGCGGTCGATACGCATGTCAACCGCATCGCGCACCGCCTGATGCTGAGCCCCAAGACGCATGCCAAAGAGCCGCTCAAGACCGAGCAAGATCTGCTCAAGATTCTGCCGCACGAGTATTGGGGATCGGTCAACCACCAGTTGATCACCTTTGGCCGCGAGATCTGCGACGCCCGCAAACCCAAGTGCGATGAGTGCCCGCTGGCGGATTTATGCCCCAGCGTTCGTGTGATGGGGTAGGGGCCCGCCGCATTTTGTCGGCACCCGAGGACGGCGACTAATGTTGCGCAGCACATGTGGGTCGCGAGGGCTCAATATGATGGCGACAGATGCCGTTTGTTGTGAGGGGATGCCCGAATATGTCTTGCACCAAGTGTGGCTCCGAGATGCCCGACGGAACCGATTTTTACACGAACTGCGGGGCTGGGCATGCGCTTGAGCAGGAGTATATGTTGCCTCCTGCCGGCTCATGCAAAAATGTGTTGCTAATTTAGAAGCCTATTCAAGCGCGCCGAAGTCGTGGCGTGCTGGCGTAGCATGAACAAAAAATCAAGCAATGGAGGGCAACGTGGCAACATTGAAGACGCGAGAGCTTGAAGATTATTTTGAGCGCATTGTGCGCATGCGCGAAGGTGACCTACCTGGTCGTCGCAAAGGCGACGAATACTTGTCTCAAACACATGTGCTCTACCACGGAGATCCTGCACCCTGGGCTTTAACGCCAAAGATATTCGATAAGGATATGACGGCGCTTCTTAAGGAGGCGGCCGAGCGCATGTACGGCATTATGGACAAGGTGACGCGGGCGTTTTGTTCCGACGCCTCCGTGCGTGCGTGGTTTCGCATTGATCCGGCTTTTGCTGACCTGTGCGCTATGGATGCCGGCTATGATTGCCAGATTCCCCTTGCGCGCGTTGATATCTTTCTTGACGAGGACGCCGGTTCGTATACGTTTTGCGAGCTCAATACTGACGGCAGTGCTGGAATGGTAGTGACCGATGCGGTCTGTCAGGCAGTGCGAATGACGCCTTCCTTTGAGGAGTTTGCATCCGACCACCTCGGCTTTCGGCAGTACGATTTATGCGGCAGCTGGATAGATGCATTGTTTGAGACCTATGCAGAGTGGGAGCTGGCCCATCCTCGCCGCACCGAGGATAATGCACGATCGGACAGCGGGGCCTGCGTTGACGAGGGGCTCTATGCACCGCAATCAAAGATATATCCCGCTTCGGTGGCAATCGTCGACTATTCGGAAAGCATCGACTTGGAAGATGCGGCTCATTTTGTCGACCTTATGAGGCGGCGGGGTGTAGTCGTGCGCTTTACGGATGTGCGTGACCTGCGGATTGTCGAAGAAGAGGGCGGTGCTAGGAGCCTGTGCGATGCCGCTGGTCCTATTGATTGCGTTTGGCGGCGCGCGGTGACCGGCGAGCTGTGGGATAAGCCGTGCGACGGACGCTCGGCCTTAATCGAGGCTGCCCAAGAAGGGCTTGCATGTATCGTCGGTGGTTTTAGAACGTGGCCGTGTGCGACTAAGACCGTATTTGCGTTTTTGTGGTCTCGAGCCGGGCAGTCCTTGTTGAGCCCGGAGGAGCAATCGTTTGTCCGGGAGCATGTGCCCTATACCGAGATTATGGACGAAAGCACCCAGTTGTCGAGATTTGCCGAAAAGGATCGATGGATTGTCAAGCCGTGCGGCGGCTACAACGCGGTTGGCGTTGTCGCCGGTTTGGATGTCACGGAACGGGAATGGTCCCAGGTGCTTGCTCGCGCTGCGGCAGCTGGGGCGATTGTGCAGGAGTATGCTCAGCAGTATCAGACTCCCTGCTTGCGCGGAACGCTTGTCGATGGGCCGCATCGAGGAGAGGCGCCCAAAGGACTTGTGGATGATCTTGGTTTTGCGCCCGCTTCTAATATGGAAGGCCTGTACCTGTATCGCGGCCGTTTTGCGGGCGTGTACACACGCGTCGGTTTTGCCAACACCATAGGTGAGTGGACGAGCCGCCTGAACGTTGCGAGCTTTTTTGAGGAATAGCCGTTTCTTGGGGCACCTTCCGTGGCTGCGGCGTTCGACGTGACGGGGAGATTTTGGCGAAGTCGGTGAGTTCAGTTCTGTCTGGCGTTTTTGTTGCGGGGCTGGGCGTACGCCTGAGCTGGAGTCCCCTCCATGCGCTACCATGACAGACAACGAATTTGACGAACGACCCGCCGAGCTTGCCTCGGCGGGCTTTTGTCGTTGCAATGCCGGAGGAACAGCATGCTCATTCACCGTATAGCCGCACAGCTCTACACTGCCGAGGCGCTGCAGACCGTCGAGGCCGGGCTCGATTCTGGCGAGGACGTGACGCTGGCCGTGTCTCAGTCGGGCCGAACGCTTATGGCCGCTGCCCAGTTTGCGCGTCGTCCGCGCCCCACGGTCTACGTCGTGAGTGGCGAGGATGCGGCCGATCGCGCCGCACGCAGCCTTGCCGCCTATGTGGGCCTGGCGCACGTGTGCCGCTTTCCTGAGCGCAAGGACTACCCTTGGCGCGAGCAGGCGCCCGACGACGCCGTGGTGGCCCAGCGCTGCGAGGCGCTCGGGCGCATCGTGCGCGGCGACAACTGCATCATGGTCACCTCGGCCCGCGCGCTGCTGCGCTGCGTGCCGCCAGTCGAGAGCCGCTACTGGGAGTCGACGACCTTTGCGGTGGGCGAGGAGATTTCCTTTGACGAGGTGCCGCAGCGCCTGGTGGGCATGGGCTACACCAATGCCGGTGCCGCTGACGCGCCCGGCCTGTTCCGCGTGCACGGCGACACCGTCGAGGTGTTTCCCGCGCAGGAAAAGGCGCCCGTGCGCATTGAGTTTTTCGGCGACGAGATCGACCGCATCCGCCGCATGGTGAGTTCAACGGGCCAGACCATCGGCAACGAGGACAGCATCGAGATCTTCCCCTGTCGCGAGCTCGCACTCACTGACGACGCCGTCCACAACATGCACGTGGCGCTCTACCGCGCCAGCCAGGACGACAGTAAGCTGGCGGCACTGCTCGAGATGGTGGATGCGCGCATCGTCACGCCTGAGCTCGACCGCTTTTTGCCGGTGATGTACGGCCAGACCGTGAGTCCGCTGTCGCATGTGAGCGGCAAGGCGCTCGTGGTGCTGTCCGAGCCACGCTCGCTGTTCGACGATTGCCTGCGCGCCTACGAGGATATCGAGGCACGTGCCGGCGAGGCGGGGGTCGACCGTCTGGACGGCCTGTACGTGCGTGCCCAGCAACTCGACTTTGGTTCCCAGCAACGCTTGAACTATGTGAGCCTCATCCGTGCCGGCGGTGCGGTTACGGCAGAGCTCAAGATTGAGCAGCCTGCCATCGCAGGCTCGGACAACCGTTTTATGACGCGCATCCAGGAGGTCGTGGGCAAGCGCTATGCCTGCGTGTTTGCCATTCCCGACCGCGGCGCGCGCGAGTCGATGGAGCTCACCTTTGGCGACGAGGGCATTACCTTTGAGGAATCGCTGACCGCGGCGCCCGAAAATACCGGCGCTATCGGCGACCGCGTGCGCGTGGCAGCAGCGGATTCCGCCGACCGTGCCGCACGCCAGGAGGCCCATGCTTCCATTCGCGAGCGCAAGGCCGACGCGCTCAACGCCCGCTCGCTCGAGGCGGGCGCGGCCCAGGCTGCCGCAGGCGCCGCCGTGCCCACCATCTCGCGCGGACGCGTGACCTTTGTGGACGCTGCCCTGCCGCAGGGCGTGGTGGTGCCCGACGCCAATTTGGCCGTGTTCTCGATCGCCGACCTCAACGCCCGCATGGACGCCAACCGCGCGCGCAGCCGCCGCAAGGTGGACATTACGCAGATCACCTTCCCGTTTAAGCCGGGCGACTACGTGGTACACGCTACCCACGGCATCGCGCTCTTTAGCGAGATCGCGCGCCAGGAAGTGGGCGGCAAGGAGCGCGACTACTTTTTGCTGGAATACGCCGATGGCGACAAGCTCTACGTGCCGCTCGAGCAAGTCGACCGCATCACGCGCTACGTTGGCCCCGACGGTGACAAGCCACGCCTGACCAGGCTCAACACCGCCGACTGGACGCGGGCTACCAACAAGGCGCGCAAGAACGCCAAAAAACTGGCGTTTGACCTGGTCGATCTGTATACGCGCCGCTCGTCGATTGCCGGTATCGCCTGTCCGCCCGATACGCCCGAACAGATCGAGATGGAGGAGAGCTTCCCCTACGACGAGACGCGCGACCAGCTGGAGGCTATCGCCGACATCAAGGCCGACATGGAGGCGCCCAAGCCCATGGACCGCCTACTGTGCGGCGACGTGGGCTTTGGCAAGACCGAGGTCGCCCTGCGCGCGGCGTTTAAGTGCGTGGACTCCGGCCGCCAGGTTATGGTTCTCTGCCCCACGACCATTCTGGCGCAACAACATTACGAGACGTTCTTTGAGCGCTTTGCCCCGTTTGGCCTTGAGGTCGAGGTACTCAGCCGCTTCCGCACCCCGGCGCAGCAAAAACGCGCGCTCAAGGCGTTTGCCGAGGGCACGATCGATGTGCTCATCGGCACGCACCGCCTGCTCTCGGCCGATGTGAACCCCAAGAACCTGGGCCTGGTGGTTATCGACGAGGAGCAGCGCTTTGGCGTGCAGCACAAGGAGCAGCTCAAGAACCTGCGCGAGCAGATCGACGTGCTCACGCTTTCGGCCACGCCCATCCCGCGTACCATGCAGATGGCGACGAGCGGCGTGCGCGACATGAGCCTGATCACCACGCCGCCCACGGGGCGTCGTCCCGTGATCGTGCACGTGGGGGAGTACGACCCCGACGTGGTGAGCGCGGCGATTCGTCTGGAGGTGGGCCGCGGCGGTCAGGTGTATTACGTGTCCAACCGCGTCAAGACCATCGACGATGCCGTGGTGCGCGTGCACGAGGCCGCGCCCGAGGCGCGCGTGGGTGTGGCGCACGGTAAGATGAGCCCGCGCGAGGTCGAAGACGTGATGATCGAGTTTGCGACCAAGAAGATCGACGTGCTCATCGCCACGACCATCGTGGAGAGCGGCATCGACAACGCAACGGCCAACACGCTCATCATCGAGGATTCGCAGCGTCTTGGTCTGGCACAGCTCTACCAGCTCAAGGGCCGTGTGGGCCGTTCTGCCACGCAGGCCTACGCGTACTTTATGTTCCCGGGCGAGCTGCCGCTCACCGAGGAGGCCACGGCGCGCCTGACCGCGCTTTCCGAGTTCCAGGACCTGGGCAGCGGCATGCGCATCGCCATGCGCGATTTGGAGATCCGCGGCGCCGGTTCGCTCATGGGCGCCGAGCAGCACGGCAACCTGTCGAGTGTGGGCTTTGACCTGTTTACGCAGATGCTGGGACAGGCCGTGGCCGAGGCGCGCGGCGACGACGATGCCGGCGTGGAGGCGGCGAGCGTGGGCATCAACCTGCCGGCCGACTACTTCTTGTCCGAGGAGTACCTGCCGGCGGTGGACCAGCGCGTGCTCGTGTACCGTAAGCTCGCAGCGGCCGAGGACCTGGAGAGCATCGACGAGGTGCAGGAGGAGACCGAGGCCGCGCACGGTGAGCTGCCGCTGGCGGGACTCAACCTGTTCAATCGCGCGCGAATCCGCATTCGCGGCGAGCGCCTGGGGCTCGAGAGCGTCACGCTCAGCGGTGGGCGCATCACGTTTTTGGGTGTCGACGTGCCCAAGAAGATAGCCTTTGAGCTTAAGACCCGCTTTGGCGCGGTGAACTTCCCCAAGAGCCGCAAGCTGTCGGTGCCCTACAAGGCCGGCGCCGGCGCGGGCAGCGGCCTGGGTCGCGGCCTCGACGCCAGCGACGGCACCGGCCCCGTGGCAGCCGCCCTCATGCTGCTGCAGCAGTTGGGTGCCAGCGACGACGATTAACGGGTCGACGCTGCAAACGCCCCATTTGGGCAATCTGACCCTCACTCGTCGGTCGCGTACGCAAGTACGCTTCCCTCCTCCTTCGGGTCACCTTGCCTCAAATGGGACGTTTTCGCTTACTTATGCTCAACCTGCCGTGGTTTTTATGGGACAAAATTATCAGAAGTGTTCGTCCCGCCACGTTGCAGGCTGATAACTTCGCCCGACCGAAAGGAAGCTATGTTCGGGTACATCGATAAGAAAGACGCTGCCGCTATCGCGGCCATCCTTTGCCTTTGCCTGCTCACGGGCACCTTCCTCGACTATCAGATCTCGAGCGCGCTGTTTAACCCGTCCAGCCTGTTCGGCCGTTTTGTCGAGGCGGCCGGCGAGCTGCCGTTCGAGGTCACGGCGAGCATCGCGGGCGTTATGCTCGTGCGCTGTGCCGGCGATGGCTGCAAGGGCAGCAAGGGGCTCGCAGTGCTCGGCGTTCTGATCAACGTGTGCCTGGTCGGCTACGAGGTGCTCGGATCTTTGCATGTTGGCGGCAAGCTCGTCGCGGCTCAGCTGGTGCTGACGTTTGCTCTGACCATTGCCGGCAACGTCGTCGCCTACCGCACCACGCACGATGCCGCGCCGCAGGAGCTCAAGCGCTGGGCGCTCATGGTGCTGGTCGTGTGGGTGATTCAGGCCATTATCCTCAACGTTATCGTTAAGCCGCTGTGGTCGCGCCCGCGCATGCGCGTGATCGAGGCGACGCAGGGGCTCGAGTTTCAGCCGTGGTGGGTGATCGGCAACCCCGACAAGTGGACCTATATCGCCGCCGGCGTGATCAAGGACGGATTCAAGTCGTTTGCGAGCGGGCATACCGCGCACGCGGCGATCGGCATGATGCTCGCGGGCCTTCCCGCGGCGGCCTTTAAGCAAGAGCCGTCGCGCCGACGCGTGGTCTTTTGGGCGGCGGCTGCCGTTGCGGCGCTTGTCGCCTTTGGCCGCATTGTCATCGGCGCTCACTTTTTGAGTGATGTGAGCTGCGGTTTTGCGCTCGTGCTGGCGCTCGAATGCCTTGCCGCGCGTATTGTCTATCCGAACGGCGTACAATAGCTCCGTTTGAATCATCTGGCCGAGACCCGGTAAGAGAGGATTGCCATGCTCGCGTTCAACAATGACTATTCCCACGGTGCGCACCCGGCGGTGCTGAAGGCACTCGTCGACACCAACATGGAGCCGCAGCCCGGCTACGGCACCGATGTGCATACCGAGCATGCCAAGCAGCTGATCCGCGAGGCATGTCAGGCGCCCGATGCCGATGTGTTTTTGCTGGTGGGCGGTACGCAGACCAACGCCTGCGTGATCGATATGCTGCTCGCGCCGTACGAGGGCGTCGTTGCCGCCGAGACCGGTCACGTTGCCTGCCACGAGGCGGGCGCCATCGAGTTTGGCGGCCACAAGGTGCTCACCATCCCCGGCTACGAGGGCAAGATGCACGCCGAGGACCTCGAGAACTATATCCAGGTGTTCTACGAAAACGAGAGCTACGAGCACACGGTGTTCCCGGGCGCCGTGTACGTGAGCCTATCGACTGAGTACGGCACGCTGTACTCCAAGGCCGAGCTCACGGCGATTTACGCGGTGTGCCAGAAGCGCGAGATTCCGCTGTTTGTGGATGGCGCCCGCCTGGCCTATGCACTGGCGGCCGATGAGTGCGACATTACCCTGCCCGAGCTGGCGCAGCTGTGTGACGTGTTCTACATCGGCGGCACCAAGTGCGGCGCGCTCTGCGGCGAGGCTGTGGTGTTCTGCGGCATGCACGCTCCGGCACATCCCATTCCGCGCATTAAGCAGCACGGCGCGCTGTTGGCCAAGGGCCGCCTGACGGGCGTGCAGTTTGAGGCGCTCTTTACCGACGGCCTGTATTTTGAGATTGGCCGTCAGGCGATCGAAACCGCGCAGGCGCTTCGTCGCGTGCTGCACGAGCACGGCTACCGGTTCTTCTTGGAGACGCCCACAAACCAGCAGTTCGTGATCCTGCCCAACGAGGACATGGCCCGCATTCGCGAGCATGCCTCGATCGAGTACTGGGAAAAGTACGATGAGACCCACACGGTGGTGCGCTTTTGCACCAGCTGGGCCACGACGCAGGAGGACATCGACGTGCTGGCGGCTGTCCTGTAGCCTGATGTAATGACGAGGGCCACCCTGCGCCGGGTTTGGCGCAGGGTGGCCTTTGCTTTTGGGGAGAAGGGTTGTATGACCGAGATGTCCGAGCCGACGATTCGTCTGGCGACGCCCGAAGACGCGTCGGCGTTGCTTGCCATCTATGAGCCGTATGTGCGCCAGACGGCGATTACCTGCGAATACGAGGTGCCGAGCGTTGAGGAGTTCGCCGGGCGCATCGAGCGTACGCTCAAGCGCTATCCGTATCTGGTGATGGAGCTGGACGGGCATCCGGTAGGCTATGCCTATGTGAGTCCGCTCAACAGCCGCGAGGCATACGACTGGTCGGTCGAGACGTCGATCTACCTGGCGCGCGACGTGCGCCACGGCGGGCTGGGCCGCAAGTTGCACGATACGCTCAAACAATGTCTGATCGCGATGGGCATCACCAACATGTGCGCGCTCATTGCCGTGCCGCACGACAAGGACGACGAGTATCTAACGCACAACAGTCAGGATTTCCATGCCCATATGGGATATCGCTTGGTGGGCGCCTTCGATCGCTGCGCCCAAAAGTTTGGCCGCTGGTACGACATGTGCTGGATGGAGCTGGTCCTTGCCGAGCGCGTCCCTAACCAACCCAAACCAACCTGGTTCCCCGACCTCCCCAAACCTACCATTTAGGGACAGGTTAGCCGATGGGCTCGGTGTATTTGGCGCGGTCGGTGCGTTGGATGCGCTTGGAGACATGGAGCGGGCGGCCGTCGGTGTCGTAGACGTAGTCGGTGATCAGGATCAGCGCCTGCCCACGCTCAACGTTGAGCAAAAACGCCTCGTTTTGCGAGGCATAGCACACCTCAAAGGTCTTGTGCCCCTGTGCCGGCGCGCGATGGAATTCTTGACGCAGCGTGGCGTAGAGCGAACCGTTGATATCGCGATCGATGAGTGCCTCAAAGCTCGGTGGTAGATAGGTGGTCTCCAGGCACAGTGGCGCATCGTCCAGATAACGCAGACGGACAAGTTTGACGAGCTTGCTGCCCACGGCGGCATCAAAGAACTTAGCTATGCTGCCGCCCGCCTTGGTAAAGCCCGAGTCCACCGTGCGCGTGGTGGGCTTCATGCCCTGGCCTTCGACCTGCTTGGTATAGCTCGAAAACACTAGGTTGTTCTCGTGGAGCGCCGGTGTGTCGGCCACAAAGGCGCCGCGCCCGCGCTCGGTGCGCACCAGGCCCTCGTCAACTAACACCTTAAGCGCGTGGCGCACGGTGCTGCGCGACAGACCCGATTCGTCCATGAGTTCCATCTCGGACGGCAGCTTGTCTCCGCGTGCGTAGATGCCGGCGGCGATGCGGTCACGCAGCATGCCCGCCAAGCGCTCGTATTGGGCCAAGTTCTTTTTCGACGAAGCGCTCATTCGATCAACCTGTATCTAATTTGTATGCTTATCGAACAAAGCATGTATCCAACATGACAACAAAACCGCTGGTAATGGATTGCCGAAAGCCTTACCAGCAAAAATTCTAAGACAAATATAGCATACAACTAGTCGACATAACCAAAACATGTATGTAACTTGTATGCCTGTGATGAGCATCAAACGAGAAGAAAGGCTGATGCACGATGACTACTCAGGAACAGGTTAAGGATGTCGTCTCCCAGGTTTTGGCTGACAAGGCAGACAAGGGCGGCATCAAGCGCGTCGTGTGGATTGGCGCCGGCGGATCCAACGGTGGCAACTATCCTGCCCAGTACTTTATGGAGCACGAGGCCACGCAGGTCGTGAGCTCTAGCTACACCAGCAACGAGTTCGTGCACGCAACTCCTGCCTACGTTAACGAGAACACCCTGGCCGTCGTCGTGTCCATGCGCGGCACCAAGGAGACCATCGTCGCCGCCCAGGTCGCCAAGGACCACGGCGCCAGCACCATCGCAATCTATGTCGATGAGTCCGGCCTCACCGAGGTCTGCGACTACAAGATCCAGTATGACAGCCTGGCCGTCGACGAGTCCTGCATGGGCCGTACCAACTCCGCCGTCGTGACCATGATCGCCATGGAGCTCACGCAGCAGACCGAGGGCTATGCCGAGTACGAGACCGCTATGGCCGCGTTCGACCTGGTCGACCCCATCTATCGCAAGGCCGTCGAGTACACCCGTCCGCTCGCTGTCAAGTGGGCCGAGCAGAATGCCGACAAGCCCTGCATCAACGTGATGGCTCAGGGTCCGCTCTTTGGTGCCGCCTACGTCTTTAGCATCTGCAACGTGCAGGAGATGCTGCAGATCGACTCCTGCACCATCAACACCTGCGACTTCTTCCACGGTCCCTTCGAGATCCTGGACAAGCGCACTTCGCTGTTCCAGCTCATCAGCGTCGGCCGCAGCCGCTGCAACGACGAGCGCGGCATCCGCTTCGTCAACCAGTACGGTGGCGAGCGCGTCTATCAGCTCGACGCCAAGGAGCTCGGCCTCAACGACATCAAGGACAGCGTGAGCGAATACTTCAACCACCTGATCTTTGCCCCGATCCTCAACAACGTGTACATGCGCGCGCTCTCTGCCGTCACCCACAAGGACTACATGACGCGCCGCTACATGTGGAAACTGGACTACTAAGAGTTACGCGGTTTTACCAAACCGCGTAACGGCTCGACGCTGCGCGGGCCGCATTTGGACAATCTGACGTTCAACTTCAAGGGCGCGACCAGAAGGTCAGCGCCCTTTCGTTTCACGTCACCTTGCCTCAAATGCGGCCCGCTCGCTGACTTATGCTCAACCAGCGGTGCCTTAGACGTTGGGGACGTTCTTAAATGACTAGTCATTTAAGAACGTCCCCAATGAGTATGTGGGGAAGCAGATTTTTCCGTTCGGCGATTTGTGTCTTGAAAAATGTATATAACGACTATAACGTAGTGTGAAACATATTGGAAACAATACTGAGGAGGCTGCGTTGAAGAAAAGCAATCTGGGCTATGTGCTGGTGCTGATCGCCGCGCTTATGTGGGGCAGCATCGGAATCTTTGTAAACGGCATCTCGGCCATGGGCGTTTCGTCCCAGAGCATGGCTGCCTTTCGCTTGTTGGTCGGAGCGCTTATCTTGGCGCCGGTCCTGATGTTTATGGGCTGCCGTCCGGGTGAGGGGTCTACCGTGGCTCAGGGTCCGCTGGCACTGTTCAAGGCAAGCCCTAAAGAGCTTGTTCCCTGTGCGCTTGTCGGTATTGTCGGCCTGGCCGCCGCCAACACCTGCTATTACGAGTGCATGGGCGAGGTGGGCATGTCCACGGCCTCGGTGCTGCTCTATACCTCGCCGGTGTTTGGCGTCGTGCTCGGCCGCGTGCTTTATCGCGAGGACGTGACCCCCAACAAGCTCGTCGCCATTGTCTTTAACATCGTTGGCTGCGTGCTTGCAGTGACCAATGGCGACCTTTCCGGTTTTCATTTTTCGGTTTGGGGCGTCACGTCGGGCGTGATTGCAGGCCTTTGCGGTGCGTCGCTCGCGGTGTTTAGCCGGATAGCAACCAAGACAGTCCACCCGCTGGCTGTCACGTTTTGGGGCTTTGTTTTTGGCGGTGCGGTTATGGCGGCTATCGCGGCTCCGTGGCCGGATGTCGCCGCGGCAATGTCGCCACAGCTGCTGCTGCTGTTCCTTGGCTTTGGACTCATCCCCACAGCCGTGGCTTACATCTTATATATGCAGGGTCTGTCCATGGGGCTCGAGACGTCGAAAGTGCCGGTCGTGGCTTCGTTCGAAACCGTGGCGACCGTTCTGGTCGGTATTGGCGTCTATGCCGAGCCCGCCGGCGCGATCAAGGTCCTGGGCATTGTGCTGGTGCTCATGTCCATCCTGATTATGAACACCGACCTCTCCAAGCTGCGCAACAGCGTCATTGTCAAACGTATTGTCGAGAGCATGACCTTTAAGCCCAACGCGTGGTGGACGGAGAAATCGCAGGACATGGATCTGTTCCGCGAGCGCACGGGCATTGCTCTGGAGCCCACCGTGCAGGAAAGCCCCTGGTACTTCGTGCGATAGAGGATTGCGCACAGGGTCTGACCTGGGGTTATGCAGCCAGCGCCGGCATACCCAGCCCCAACGTTTCAAGTACGTTAAACCCGTCAACGGTCGATTTTCACCCGTGAATGGTCTTTATACTAATTAGCAATATAAACAACGTATAGGACGTTATAATGACCATAACGAAAAGGAGGAGGCAAGATGAATCAGATCATTCTCGCATCTCATGGTGGCCTGGCCGCAGGCGCCAAAGACACGCTCGAGATGGTTCTCGGCGACGTGTCGAACGTCCACGTCGTGTCGCTTGCTCGTGACGACAAGGAGCCCATCACCAATAAGGTTGAGACTATGATCGCCACGTTCAATGCGGACGACACCGTGTACGTGCTAACCGATATGCTCGGCAGCTCGGTCAACAACAACATGGTCGAGCTTTCCCGCAACGGTGCGGCATTCACGGTGATCAGCGGTTTCAACATTCCGCTGGCGCTGACGCTCGCTATGAGCCCCGCCCCCGTCAAGGGCGCCGAGCTCGCGGCCCTCATCAACGAGGCCCGTACCGGTCTGACCAACCCCAATGCCCCGGTCGAGGTTGCTCCCGCAGCCCCTGCTAAGAAGGCTAAGGCGCCCCGCCGCAACGCTGGTCCCGCCAAGATTGTCCTCGCGCGTCTTGACTACCGTCTGCTGCACGGCCAGGTCGTTTTTACCTGGACCACCAAGGTCCAGGCCGAGCGCATCATCGTCGTCGACAACGCTGCCGCCAACGATGACATCAAGAAGGACGCTCTTAAGCTGGCCAAGCCCCAGGGCGTTCGCCTGAACGTCTTCACCGTCGAGCGTGCCCTCGCCAAGATGGACAAGCTCAACACCCTCGGCGAGCGCGTCATGTTCATCTTTGGCAACACGGCCGAGATGCTGCAGTTCTGCCAGGGCTACAAGCTCGACGCCATCAACCTGGGCGCCACCGCCAACCACGACGGTGCCGATCAGATTGGCGGCAAGGACAGCTCCGTCTTCTTCGACGACACCCAGAAGGCCGACGTCAACCAGCTGCTCGACATGGGCATCAAGCTCTACGTCCAGCAGACCCCTACGTATCAGAGCGTCGACATCGACGCCAAGCTGTAATCAACCAGGCCTTTGCCTGACTGAAAGGAGAAGGGTATGAATACGTTCATCAGTGCGGTGCTCGTCGGCCTCGTCGGCGTGTTCTGCATGTGGGACTCCCGCCTGCTCGGTCGTCTTAACTTCGAGCAGCCCCTCGTTGGCGCTACGCTCGTCGGTCTGCTGCTGGGCGATGTGCCCACCGGCCTTGCCGTCGGTGCCGCCGTCGAGCTCGTGTCCATGGGCTTGGTGCAGGTCGGCGCCGCCGTTCCGCCCGATATGGTCCTGGGCGGCATCGTGGCCGCTGCCTTTGCGTGCCTGACCGATGCTTCCGCCGAGGCCGCCATGACGATCGCCATCCCGGTCGCCGTCCTGGGTCAGCTCCTCGGCATCGTGTTCCGTTCCATCATCGCCGCCCTCACCCATGTGGCGGATAGCGCGATCGATAACGGAAAGTTCAAGACCGCTTACCGTATGCACATCTGTGTCGGCTCTGGTCTGTACGCCATCATGTACTTCCTGCCGATCTTCCTCGCCGTCTTTGTTGGCACCGACCTGGTTCAGGCCATCGTCAACATGGTTCCCGAGTGGCTGTCCACTGGTCTTAACGTTTCGACCAAGATCATGACCGCCTACGGCTTGGCCCTGCTGCTTACCATGATGATCAAGAAGGGTATGACCCCGTTCCTGTTCATCGGCTTCCTGCTCGCCGCTTACCTCAAGCTGTCCGTCATCGCGGTCGCTCTGATCGGTGTGTGCCTGGCCATCGTCTTCATGGGCTTCAAGTTCAATGGTTCCCATGCAGTCGCCGGTGTCGATTCCGACTACGATCCGCTCGAAGACGACGAAGACTAAGGAGGAACACACTATGGCAACCGCAACCAAGGACGTGTCCCTGAACAAGAAGGTCAGCCAGTTCTTCTGGCGCTCCTGGGCCATCCAGGCCTCTTGGAACTACGAACGTCAGATGAACATGGGCTTCCTCTACGGCATGGTTCCCACGCTCGATCGCCTCTATCCGGACGAGTCCGACCCCAAGCAGCTCGCTGCCAAGAAAGAGGCTTACCACCGTCACATGGCGTTCTACAACTGCACTCCGCAGACGAGTGCTTTCATCCTGGGCCTCGCCGCCTCCATGGAGGAGGAGTACGCCAAGGATCCCGAGAACTTTGACCCCGATTCGATTAATGCGGTCAAGACCTCTCTCATGGGCCCGCTTTCCGGTATCGGTGACTCCTTCTTCCAGGGCACCATCCGCGTTATCGCCTTTGGCCTGGGCGTTCAGTTGGCTCAGCAGGGCTCCATCATGGGCCCGATCTTGGCCATTCTCATCTCTATCGTCCCCTCTGTGCTGATCACTTGGTTCGCAGCCAAGATGGGCTATCAGGGTGGCCACGAGTACCTGAGCAAGCTTCAGGGCGGCGACCTCATGGAGAAGCTCATGTATGTCTGCGGCATCGTGGGTCTTATGTCCGTGGGCGGCATGATCGCCACGCTGATTGGCGCCACCACCCCGCTGCAGTTCGCTGACGACACTGTTGTTATCCAGAACATCCTGGACAGCATGATGCCCCAGATGATCTCCCTCGGCCTCACCGGCCTGATGTACTGGCTCATCAAGAAGAACGTCAACACCGGTTGGCTTCTCGTGATCGCCATCGTGGGCGGCATCGCCCTCTCCGCGGCCGGCATCCTGGCCTAGTCACGGCCAAGCGCCTACCCGCTTTCCCCCGGGGGCCTGCCTGGCATCCCATACCCCAGGCAGGCTTCCATCCCTATACGTGACAATGGGACAGTCCCTTTGTCGCATCCTCAACGGGCCGGCAATTCGGTCCAAACCACGGTAACCCTGCGAGTGTCCGGCAATGTGGCACCGCAAAAAATCGAAAGGAATGTGTCAGATGTACGAGATCGACCTTAACCTCCCTAAGCAGATCGTCGCTGACGTCCTGTCCAACCACGAGATCCACAGCGTCGCCTTCGTCGGCTGTGGTGCCTCCATGTCCGATCTCTACCCCGCCAAGTACTTCCTGGCCAACAACACGGACAAGCTGAACGTTCAGATCTTCACCGCTAACGAGTTCAACTACGACACGCCTTCTTGGGTCAACGAGCACACCTTCGTGATCACCTGCTCCCTCGGTGGCTCCACGCCCGAGACCGTCGAGGCCAACAAGACCGCCAAGAAGCACAACTGCCCGGTCGTCTCCCTCACCAACAAGGCTGGCTCCGCTCTGACTGCCGACGCCGACCACGTCATCGTTCACGGCTTCCACGCCAACTACGCTGCCAAGTGCGAGAAGCCTGGCTACGCCATCGCTCTTGCTCTCGAGATCCTTCAGCAGACCGAGGGCTATGACCACTACGAGGACATGATCATCGGCCTCACCAACGTTTTCGACCTCTGCGAGAACGCCGCTCAGCACTGCAAGAAGCTCGCCAAGAAGTTCGCCGAGGACTTCAAGGACGACAAGATGATCTACTTCATGGCTTCCGGTGCCTCCGAGAAGATGGCTTATTCTCACGCCGCCTTCCTGTTCACCGAGATGCAGTGGATCGACGCCGCCGCCTACAACACCGGCGAGTACTTCCACGGCCCGTTCGAAGTTTCCACCGAGGGTAAGCCCTACGTCTTCTTCATGTCCGATGGCGCCACCCGTCCGATGGACGCCCGCGCCCTCACCTTCCTTGAGCGCATGGGCGCCAAGGTCGCTCTGATCGACTCCAAGGACTACGGCCTGGCCGACGCCGTGCCCGCGAGCGTCGTCACCTACTTCAACCCGCTGCTGCACCTCGCCGTTATGCGCGAGTACGGCAACCAGATCGCCGAGGCTCGTCAGCACCCGCTGACCATGCGTCGTTACATGTGGAAGCTTTCCTACTAATAGGTTCCGCCGTTCTACCGAACGGCGGAGAGGCCGACGCTGCGCGAGCCTCTGTCGGACAATCTGCCGTTCAATTTTAAGGGCGCGACCGAAAGGTCAGCGCCCTTTCATTTCACGGCACCTTGTCACGACAGAGACTCGCTCGCTGATTTTGCCAATAACGGGGCGTTGAACTATGTCGATGGCGTTGTGTGCCATTTGTCCCGAATGAAAACGGTCAATTGTTTAAGGAGGTCGCCGTGATCAAGGCAGTGTTGTTTGACATGGACGGCGTGCTGGTCGATACCGAGTGGTTCTACAACCGTCGTCGCGTGGCGTTTATGGAAGAGAAGGGCTTTCACTTTGACGAGATCCCCGATCTTTCGGGGTCTAACGAGCCTGCCATTTGGGAGGCGCTGGTGCCCGCCGATGTTGAGCTGCGCGAGCGCCTGCGCGTGGAGTACAAGCAAGTCTACAGCCCGGACCACCCCGTTCCGTATGCCGAGCTGCTCAACGAGCAGACGGGGCCGGTGATGCGCGAGCTGCACGAGCGCGGCGTGAAGTGTGCCATCGCGAGCTCGTCCTATCGCGAGCTGATTGACGAGCTGGTGGAGATTGCCGGCGTCGCCGACGTGCTGGACTACACCATCAGCGGTCACGAGTGCAGTGCGTTTAAGCCCGACCCCGAGATCTACCTGCGCGCCATGGAAGCGCTGGGGGTGGAGCCTGCCGAGTGCCTGGTTATCGAGGACTCGCCTTTGGGTATCGAGGCCGGCAAGCGTTCCGGCGCCCGAGTCCTGGCGCTGCGTCCGCACGAGGGCGTCAACCTGGATCAGTCCGCCGCCGACGTTATCATCGACAACCTGTCCGACATTTTGGCCGCTTTGTGGTGTCAATCTGCCGCGAGAAGCACTGGTTCACGCGTCATTTGCTGCGGATTGGCTTAATTTGGCATCAATTTAGATCCGTTTGGCTTCGACTCAAGCTAAGTGAGTAGACTTTTTGGCGCAGGGCGAGCACAAAGCTTATCTGCTTTGGTAAAACCGCAGGTCACGGAGGTGGCTGTTTTTGATGTGCTCGGCAGGTCGCGAAAAGTCTACTCACTTGGAATTTGGGCCATTGGTCGTGGGCTTGCTTGTCCCGTTTTGGTTGTCGAGGGAGGGTGAATTGAAGCGTCCCCGCGCGCTCCATGCTACAATCGCCGGCATGCCCCACAACTACATCTGCCTTCGAAAGGAGCCCGCGTGGCGAATGCCATCGATCAGCTCACGGACCGCGTGCTCGTGCTCGGCCGTCTCACCATCGTCCGCCGCGCCATCACCGCCGTGGCGGTCACAATTTCTGCCGTTCTCCAGACATTCCTGATCCAGGCGTT
>ERZ1031885.225-NODE-225-length-24991-cov-17.611365_pt1 | contig 24991 bp, 37 predicted proteins | sample MGYA00518168_ERZ1031885 | MGnify/ENA primary metagenome ERZ1031885 (study PRJEB33719, sample SAMN04261269) | wastewater metagenome | biome: rural village; feature: human; material: feces | host: Homo sapiens | place: El Salvador | collected 2014-01-14 ...
CAATCTGAGCAGAGTCGCCCGATGAACCAATCTGAGCAGAGTAGCCCGATGAACCAATCTTAGCATAGTAGCCCGATGAACCAATCTTAGCAGAGTCGCCCGATGAACCAATCTTAGCATAGTAGCCCGATGAACCAATCTGTTTCTTTCTGTCTCCGTTGTCGTTCAACGCTCCATCCGTCTTAACCTTTGATGGTGAGGTAACATCTTTCAGCCACTCGACACCGATATTAATGATGTCTGCCAGCTTCAACTCAGCCTTAATCTTGATATGTGAAGAGCATACTTTTGTTGACTTTTCTTCTTCGTCAATCTTTCCAGATTGCTCAACCTCGGCAAAGCGAGAGTTTAGCATATCGTAGTAGTCCCATACTTCCAAAGGAGATTTGCAAGCGTGAAAACCTCGGTTACAACACTTGATTTCTCCGTCCATTTCGTACTCTTTTCCAACTTCGTACTGGAATCCACGGCATTGCATATTCTTGTCGAATCCCTTGTACGATATGATTACATTTTTACTCATATTCTATCTATTTATATCCTTTGCAGGATGGTTATTACTCTACTACTTTCTCAAGGGAAAAATAATCAATTCCCCAAGCTTCGTTTGCGTATTGATAAGGTTCTCCGTTTTTCTTTATTTTTCGGATAAGAAAATGAACCTTGATTTCATTCTTGCCAAGAGACATGGCATCTTTTAGACGTTCTATGATAAAGATATTGCCATTTTTATCTTTCACCTTGTCACCTTTCTGAAAAGGTAATAAACTTAGAAAGTCGCCCATTATATCATTCTTCTTTTGGCGAAGTTCTGATATTTGTGAATCCGCCATCTTTAAGCGACCTTCTACATTCTGTAATTCGTTGTATAATTCTATTTCTGTCATATTACTTATATTTATGTCCCATAAGAGATGGTTAGTTACTAAAGCTCATCAAACTCTTTCTGAATGCTATTTAAAGCCTTTTTTATAGCATTCTTTATGTCGGCAGATTCTTTTGGCGCATACTTGTTTATATCTATTAGAGCACACCCCAGTCTGTCTTCATTAACACTCATGCCATTACAATATCTATCGATAACTTCTTTATAAGCATTAACAAAGTTGCTTAATTCGTTAGCTCTAGATAATCTTTCTTCTGTCATATCTTTTAAAATTTATGCCCGAAGGAAGTTCACTAATAAGAATCACGTTATCATTTGTTACGTTGATTCCCTTAACTATCTCTACTTTGTCTCCATGCTGAAAGCAGACCTTTCGTTTGCCTAGAGAACTCAATACTTTTGCTACTTGTTCTGATGTCATGTTACTACTATTTATGCCCGAAGGCGATTAGGAATTAACTATATAAAGTTGTTCATAAACAGTAGATTTCACAACAATAGGTTCAGAACCTAAGTCGTTATCATCTATCTTGATGGCAATTTCCATATCACCCTCTTCATCGTAAACATCTTGAAGCTGTTGAATAAATTCGCTTATAAGCATACTATTATATTTTATGCCAGAAGGCGGTTAAACATTAATTTCTACCAAACCACATATTTACTTTCAAAGTGACATTCTTCTTTATCATCACCACATAATTCATGAGGATAGAAATCTTTATCATAATAATCACAATGATAAGTTTCCATATATACTTTGCAATGTGCATGTTTACAATGAAAGCAACACTTTATATACATACCTACACTTCTATTTATGCCCGAAACCTAATATTCTATCTACATATTCTATTACTTCTTGTATAGAATCTGCTTCGTCATTGGTTTTTGCGTATCGTCTTTTAAATACTGCCAACATATTTCTGAGGCGAATAAAATCTATCACCAAAAACTCATCATTACTCATACCTGCACCTCCATTTCTAAGTTCTTTCTAGCCCAAGCTTCTGCCTTTGGCTTAGTCTTGAACTGCTTATCTTCAACCTCTTGCCAAGTTCCATCAGGTGTACTTCTATGCTCGATAAGAAACAAACCCTTCTCTATCTTGACTATTCTATATTCTTTCTGTGCCATACGCTTTACTTTTTACGATGATTATACTTTTTGATAGCATCTTTCTTAGAAGCTGCCATAATCTTAATACCCTTGATGGTGAACTCATGCTGTGCTTTTGGCTGACACTTCTGTTTATCAGAAGGAATGTTGCCTTTCTGCAAGTATTCCAAGCACACGTGTTAAAATCGTAAAAGTCATAGGATAAGGAGTGCTTTTCGAACACTCAGCTATCTCTTTCAATAGCCTTGGAATATCAACTTTAAACACCATGTCGTTCATAACATAGTTCTGAACATTCTTACTTTTGATTTCTTCCATATTATTTCACCCTTTTGAATTGAACATTCTTTCCGTCTTTTCTAGTGCTTGCGCTACAATAAAAATCACCGCAAACATTCTCATAAATATTGCTACTTATCTCATCGAAGAAACAACCGCTACAATCAGTTTCCTTGGTCTCAACCACCTTCAAGACGATTTCTGCGCCTACAGGTAAATCTTCCATAGTTACACCTCCTCATTGTATTTATAAACAAGCCCGACAACCAAATTGACAAGTTCGTGATTTGTCATAAATCTAGTGTCTGTATTACCAAGTTTCAGCTCATCAATGATACGTTCTGCAACCTTCTTGATGTGACCCATCTTAGACAGTGGAAAACGCTCAATGTCGGCAGCCTTATCAAGATGAAAGCACTCACGAAGGTAAGTACCACGGATATGTTCGATTATCGAACTTTCGCGAGTGACTACCCATACGCCCTCTTCTAGAGGACTATACGAGAGCATACTAACAGGCTCATACTTTCCATTTATCTTTCTATAGAAAGTCTTCGATATATCGAGGTCAGGAATCTTGTATTCCTGATAGCGACCTTTACTGTTCTTTGTGTACAGCTGTGGAATCTTTTTCATTTTTGCTTCTTCTTTAAGTTGTTAGTTTCAATCTCGTTGAGCGTTTTCTCAATCTCATCGCCACCAGAAAGCATACTGGCTTTAGTTTCCTCGTCCAATGTATCGAACGCAGACCTGGCGGCATTCTTCTGCATCTTTTGGTCGATGAAGATACGCTCGATGTTGGCGAACATCTCAGTTACCTCTTTCTTTTCGTTGAACTTCAAGACGAACTCCTCGGAGAGACCTCTTGACACCATAAACTTCTTTGCTTTCTCGGAAGCGAGTTCTGGGCAGAGATAATGAAACAGTTCTGTGAAGTCGAAGTCGTAGTCAGTCTTCGCACCCCTCATTATGGTGTTGTAGTTCACGAATCCCTCACAGAGCATCTGGAAGCAGATGTAGGACAATGCAGGTATGCTGACGTTCTTGTGCCCAAGATTAGCGAGCTTGACCTCTATAAATTTCAGAAACTTCTCCATATCTGGAGATACGGCATCAATGTAAGACAGAGAAAGCTCGTTGAAGTAGTCGGCGTTACAGAAGTCGAACTCGAACCAGTTGATGATTTTCCTCACTATCGACTTGATTTCCTCAAGATTTCTCTTAGCCTCGAAGCGATAGAGGTTCTTATGCTCCATCACACCCTGAAGCTTGGCTAAGTACCAATCGGAGATGACGCAAGGGATATACACATACGTTGCGAGGAACGTCTTAACCTTGCGAAGGATTGCATTGACCTCTACTGTAGAGTATTTATACTTGCAAGGTATCTTGTACGTCTTGTACTGCGACTTATCATCGAAAGTGTACATCCTCGGAATAAGCCACTTGACACCTTCCATAGGGGTTGGTTTCCAAATCTCCATATCCTACACCTCCCTCTCTACTGCCAATGCGCAACTGATACAGAATACCATCAGAAGCGAAAGGAAAATGTGTTCAACCATAAAACAGATGAAACCGTAACCTGCGATGAAAGCTGCGATAACGAGCAGGATCATCACTATTGCATGTTTGTATCTCTTCATATTTACTTTGATTTAATGTCCCCGTATGCAGCATAAAAGCTATCAAGCTGCTGCGTTGCGTGTACTAGCTTCTGATTGTAACTATCTCGCTCTGCCCTTGCCTTAGAGATGAAAACGAAGCTAACGATAAATGAGATTACTACAGTTACCACGATGAACAACCAAGGCAGCTTGTGAACTGCCTTGTTGATTGCTCTTCCTAGGTTTCTCACAATAACCCAGGAGTAGATACAGATGAACACTACCGCTTGCTTTGTGGTAGCGTTCTCAATACGTTCTTTCTGCGTCATTTTGAAATATTTTTTGTTAATGATTATATGTGACAATCATACATCGTTAGAAGAGTGTCAGGAGGAAGCGATGCAAGAAGTTGTTTCACTTCTTCGCCCCATACATCTTTGTCTTTTTCGTCTGATACTACGGCAAACCAACCCATTTTGCCACGCTCATACCATTTCCCATCCTTAACAACAGCGAATACTGATATTTCTTCTACATTGGATATATCCTTAATGCGAGCTTGGTCGCAACGACCTTCTGCCTTTAATTTTTTGAAATAGTTAATGCCTTCTCTTGAATAGAATGTAGGAGCAAATTCTGGATAGAATAATGGAGCATCCATTGATATATCCTTTAATTGAAGTCTTCCAGCATATCTGCCTCCCATTTGATACCAATCCCATTTGGCATCATTATTATAGGTGCGCCAAACGCTGCCGTCCTCATGTATCTCAATATCCTCGCTTCCTTCATCTATATCCATACGATAATATTTCACGGCATCCTCATACATCTGTTCGTCCGTCCAGTTAAGATGCTTTGGAAATTCGTTCTCGATATAATCTGCATGTTCCTTGCAACAGTTGGCAAGATATGCATCTTTATCTTGTAGGAACACATCATAGTAATTCTTTTTGTATTCCTCAATCTCCTTACGTTTTTCACTAATAAGCTGCTCTTTAGTCATGTATAAATGCATAGGCAGCTCTAGATTTTCATCATACTTGGCGAGTTGTTTCTCTGGCTCATCGCCAATTACCAATGTTAAAAAATGACTCATATTTATCTATATATTAATTCGTTTTCAATTCTAGAATTTACTTGGTTCGGTTGCACCAGTTATCGGTAGATTTCCAATAACCAGCTAACCATATTTCTTTTGGTGTCGCATCAGGGTGCTCACTGAGCCATTCCTCTGCCATTTTACTTACGTCCGCCATAATTACTTTCTCAAAGAATCACCTGTAAAAGGAACTGCTTTTGTTGTTGCTATCAGTCTATCCACAACTCTATCTCCATATCTCTGAGTAAGCTCGTCAATACTGAGGTTAGTGGTAAGGATAAGCAATTTCCCCTTCTTTTCAGCAGCGTCACAAAGTTCTGCAAATGGCATACGCTTGTTGCCATAAGAGTTAAGATTATCCTCTGTACCAATATCATCAATATAGATAATATGAAGTTTGAGAATTTCATCAATCTTTTGGTTCAACTCTTGTGCGCTAAAGATGTTTACCACCTTTTTATGTACATCTTTAATAAGAAGAGGAAGGATATACATTCCGATTACCGACTTGCCTAATCCGCAACCGCCGAACATCAATAACCCTTTTCCTTTGTTGTCTGTCATCCAATCAACAATAGGGCGGTAATTGCGTTCGTTCCATTCTGCATTGCATCCAGACTTCATATTGACTACATATTGCAAGCCTCCACGCAAACGTTTCTCTGCATTAGGAATGCTTATTTGTACTCTGTCAATTTCTTGCGGATAACCAGTATCTCGCATCTGAGATACAAGGTTCTTGAAATATTCGCTATCTATTTGTTCCATCTATCAAGCCCTTTTGTGTAATCTTTATCTTTACTATTCTGCAAATTCATACCAACAGGAAGACTGTTGGTATTCTTATAATGATATTTATTGTTATTGCTCCACGTAACCAATCTGCTTGCAATTTGAAACACTTTCTCCATTTCAAACCGCATCTTTTTTCCACCATCATTTATTTCTGTCCAGTACCGATAGAAATCATTCAACATATCCTTTCCGTACTTTTCGAGGTGAGGTTTCAAACTTTCTGCGAAATCTTTCTTTCGTTCCTCGATAGTTTTTTGTGTGTTAGCAAGTGTGTTACTTGATGTGTTAGCAGCACGTTTCCTACCTTTGTAACTTTTTATATCACAAATAGTTATTACGCTACCTTGGTGTGTTACTTGGTGTGTTAGTATGTGTGTTATATACCAATGTTTAAGCAACGTTCTTACGGTTTGCACTCCAATACATAGTTCACTCGAAATCTTGCGGATGCTAACAATCAATGTTCCGTTATCGTCTGCATTTGCTAGAAGATAAACAAACAAGTTTACGGCATTTGTCCTATCAAGTTTCATTAAATCACAATATTGTTCTTTGCTAATCTTAAAAGAATCCATTGTATTAAAAATTGTATGTTACACAATACTACTGCAAGTATTGCTCGTTTTTCTGAATATCATGCTGAATATGCAGTAGTGCGATATATTCATCAGAATCGGGAAAATCAAATCCAGCCTCTTCTTTTGCCCACGATTTAAAATCAGAAATTGATTTGCTCATTTCGTCTTTTGTAAGGTCGGCAGAAGAACGAAGATACTTATAGCATTCTCCTGTGAATTTATCAATCCCTTCTCTGAGGAATATATCTTTGTTCACTACCAGCTTATAGTAATGTGTCTTAACTTCGTCTAGAGTGTAGCCGTATTGAAGCGCAAAGGCAGATAGAAGTAAATGAAGGTAGGCATTCTGATTTAAGGAACGCCCACGCTTCTCTTTTAATTCTACCATAGCACATTTGTTCTCCAACTCGGTTACTTTTGCTCTAAACTTTTCAAGTTCAAACACATTTTTCAGATTGAACCACATAAGCGTTGAATGCTAGTTTGATTAACTCTACGCTAGAAGGGTAAATCATCAGGGTCAGATGATGGAGTAGTAGATTGTGGCTGCTGCGGTTGTGCAGGTGGAGTGTAAGGTGCAGATGGTTGTGCTACCCCTGCTGGTGCTTGTGCAGTAGCTTGTTGTGACACCTTAGTAACATTCCAAGCACGAATCTGATTAAAATATCTACCCTGATATTCATGAGCATCAATATCAAAGCTAACGTTAATAACCTCACCGAACTGAATGCCAAAATTCGCAATTCTATCAGCTCCAAAAACATCAAAAGCCATCTTCTTAGGATATTGCTCTTGTGTTTCTATTACATAGGTCTGCGATTTCCACTCACCTCTTGCAGAAACGCCGCTTCTTTCAGGTAAAACGGCAATAACTTTTCCTTGAATTTCCATTATTTTTTATTTAAAGAATTTTGTAAAACCAAATCAGCCAACTCTTCAAAGTAGGCAACATCCTTGATAGCGGAGTCTTGCTCACCAGTAACCTTTGATGCTATAGAACCTTTCTTCATAATCAAGCTATAAAGATAACTGTCAATAGTATCAATTCCCATCAGAATCCACGATGTAACAGCATTCTTCTGTCCGTTACGATAAGCACGGCATTCACACTGAGATAAGTCTGCCATCGTCCAAGGTAGCTCTGTGAATACGACATTCGATGAAGCCGTAAGAGTTAATCCTACACCAGCAGCCTTAATGGAACAGATGATTATTCTCTTTTTCTTAGCTTGGAAAGAATCAATAGCCCATTGTTTCTGTTGCTGATTATCAGAGCCTGTAACGGAACATACCTCATTAGGAAACTCCTTTTTGATTGCATCAACAACATCACGATGTTCTGCAAACACAATTATCTGTTCTTCCGTATCATGTAGGAACTCGATTGTTGCTTTCATCTTTCCCTTTCCAGATATAGAACGAAGATTCATAAATTTAACTAATGCCTTCATTCGTAGCTTTTTTCTAGCTTCATCCTCAGAACAATTCTTATATTCAAGAAGGAATGTAAGCAAGTCTTTCTGACAAGTATCATACTCTTCTTGCGTTTCAGAATCAAGAGCAACACTAATTGTTGTTCTTGTCAGTTCGGGCAAATCTTTGAGTACATCTTTCTTTTCCCTACGGAAGTAACATGTTTCGTGAATCTTTTGGTTAAGTTCTTCGAGATTCTCGTTTTCTCCGTATCTATTACAGAACTCACCATATCCGCCAAATTCATCAATTCTACCAAGGATAGCCAACTGACAAGCCATATCAGTAGCATGATTAACCACAGGTGTACCTGTCAGTTCATAGATATATTCCTTTCCTTGGCAAATGCCCATGATGATTTTTGACTGCCTTGTCGTTGGGTCTTTAACTCTTGCAGACTCATCAATAATGACCGATTTCAGAATATCGACCTCATTCCTAAAAATGAAATTTTTAAGCTTTAACGGCTTTTCTCCGAGTGATACAACGAAATATTTAGCAAGAGACTCGTAATTGCATATAACCACATCATACAAATCCATCTTAGTAAGATGATAGCCGTATGTTGCGTTTACAGAATCCGTAAGGATAAGCGGACGAAGATTTGTGAATTTCTTGATTTCACGTTCCCAATTAACCTTAAGTGCGGCAGGGCAAATAACAAGGCAAGGGGTTGCCTTTGCACGTTCAATGGCGACGATAGACTGAACTGTGTTGTGGGTAACAATGAAGCTATCAGTGAGATAGGTATGTTCTGGGTTGTCAACCATAATACAGACAGCTTCTTTCTCCCCTATATAATCAACAGACTTTATTTTCCTTACAGGAAACACTTTTGACTTAATACGGTAAGAGCTATGTTTTCTGTAGGTATAGAAAGGATTGAATGGAGTTCTGATATTTACATCAAACTCGACCTCAATTTTTCCTCTTCTGTTTCTTATATTTTTTCTCACTATCGCTTGACCTCCGAGCGAATGAACCAACTCTTGCATACAGATTGCAAGTTTCTCACTATAAGTACTATAACGAACCCTATTATGATTAGTTACACTACCATCTGTATCCATAAGTCCACACAAAAGCTCCTTTCTCTGCCGAACACTTCCAAACAGATAAGTATCTGGAATAAACTTATCCTTTGATAAGACGTTAAGACCAAGCCGCTTTATATCTTTAATAAATGGGTTTACGTGGGCTTGTTGGCAAGTTATTCGATAGCGCGGACATGCCGAACTTCTATCCTCTTTCATGCAATATCCATCGGGCAAAAGTTCGCGAACCCTTTCGTGTATATCATAATCCATGTCTGGATTAGAAAAGACAGCACCATCCTTAGTTGAGCCATCACCGATTAGAACACCTAAAATATACGGATGTATAAGGTACTCTTTTTCGTCGTATTCGACAGCTTCACACATCGGAATTTCCCATTTGCATGGTGGTAAACCATTAGCCTTAGTCCATTTGTTTTCCTTTCGGAATAACCCTAATTCAACGAGTTCAGATGTTGTCTTGACAGTCCAACCATTTCCTCTACGCCTTCTGTTATCATCACGGACAGTCCAAAGATGTTCCATACCAGCTTCGGTACTAACACCATCAGAGAATGTTACCTTATACATAGGCTTAACACCTTGTGGGAAAACTCCCGTAACTACGTAAGGTTTTCCGTCTCGACCAAAGACAACATCATTAATACGAATGTCTCCAATTCTTTTGTCACCAATTGGAGTCTTTACGATACAATCAACAGACTGCTGTTTCCCTGTTCCCATGTCATCGCCATTGATACAGCGCTTCATGGCAAGCTCCATGCGCACACCTTCTTCTTGATAATCGTATAATTTTGGTTTATCTGACATAATAATAATTATAATAAACACCACATTCTGAAAGCCCATTCAAGAGCCTTCTCTCTACCACGCAAATACAACTCGTCACCACGTTCAATCTTTTTGTAGAATACTTTCTTCTTAGTCTTTGAAACTGCAAAGATAAAGTCTTGATTTCCGTATCTAGGGTCAATGCTGTGCGTCAAGTCCATATACCATGCACGGCTTCTATCCCAGTCCACGAAATCAATCTGAGCTTCAAATTGTTCTTGTGACGTAGCTGCTGTAGTTTTCAAGTCTCCGCCAAACTCTCCAAGCCACCAGTCGAACTTACATCGTACAGGCAGTTCAAACTCGAAGCCTTGATATTCCATCTTCATGTGTGGATTGATGAATGTTTTCTGACCGACCGCATTCTTTAGAACAAAATCAAGAAATCTGTCCTTTGTTGCTTGTTTCTTTAAAACTGCAAGTCTGTCTAATCCCCATTTCCAATCCTTCTCTGTGTATTTCTCATCGTCAACCGTCATAGCATAATGATTACACTTTTCTGGTTCAGTAACGAGAGCATCAACGAGAGTACCAAGATGGAATGCCTTTTTCTTGTCTGATTCCTTAACGAAGTTGAGTTGTGGGTTAAGAGCGAACTTCAATGCGGTGAGGTCTGAGTTGGAAACCTCACCACGTGAATAATAAGGGTTAAACGGTTGCTCTGCCATATTACTTAGCTGTTACTTCATCCTCATATTTAATATAAGGAGAAACGATATACTCTTCCTCATTGTTAGCATGTTTCTCGCAAGCCTTGCGCATAAACTCCAACTTAGAAGCAAGTTTGTCAGGTGACATAGAAGAACCCTCAATCGTCCACCACTGCTGAATAATATCGAGCCAAGCGTTTTTGTCAGTAACGACAAGACGTTTTGTGACCTTTATTTTCTGCTTACTTGTGTTGTCAACAGAAGTCTGAGCGAAGAGTGACTGAGCCTGTGCGGTAGCGTGCTGGGCTGCATTCTCTGCATCACGTTTCTCTTGCTCTGCCGCAAGCTTGCGCTGTTGCTCTTCCTTTGCAGCCTCATCAGCCTTGCGAACCGCCTCTTCTTTAGCCTTACGTTCAGCCTCTAGTGCGGCAGCCTCAGCTTCCTTACGTTTGCGTTCCTCCTCGGCAGCTTTTAATTCTGCTTCTTTACGCTTACGTTCTTCTTCGGCAGCTTTCAGTTCAGCCTCCTTGCGCTTGCGTTCCTCCTCATCTTTGATGCGTTGGATTTCCTCTTGCTTTTTGCGCTCTTCATCGGCAGCCTTACGTGCTTCCTCTTCCTTGCGCTTACGTTCCTCTTCTGCCTTACGTGCTTCCTCTTCCTTACGTTTGCGTTCCTCTTCTGCCTTCTTGATTTCAAGAAGTTCAGCAATCTTAGAGTCAAACTTCATAAGGAGTTCGTCACGTGTAGTAGTGACAGTCTGCTTATAAGACGCAAGCAACGATGCGGAAATTTCCTTGTATGCGCCATTCATAATATCCTTTGCATCATTCTCTTCAATTTCAGAAGAATATGAAGGCTTGTTATTAACGAACAGATGTCCGAGGTCAAGAACATCAGAGCACTCCGTAATACGTTTCTTAACTTCATCCTTATTATCAAGGGTGAGAAGAGAGAACGTATTATTAAGTGAGTTGATAGCAGCAGAAGAATGCTCAGTAAGAAGATTGTTGAGCGTATCAATAGTATCAGTCTTCAACTTAATCTTAGCCTCCTTAATGCGCTCTTGTCGCAAGCGTTCTTGCTCTGCTTTCTTCTGCTGTTCTAGCTTGTAGGTAGCATACTCATTGCGCTTCTCCTGAATCTTATAGACAACAGAATCTGTATTCTTGGCAGAGATAAGGCTCTCCATCATCGTAAATCCTTTACGGACAATATCGAACACTTGGGTAACACCCTTACGTTTCTCTGTCATTGCTTTCTCTGTCAGTTTAGCCTTCTTGATAAATTCAGCAGCTTTCTCGTCAAGAGCATCATTCATACCAGACGCACTAATATCAGACAGAAGAGATTCACCTGCCTGAACACATGCCTCATAAGACTTTCTGTTAGCTTGCACCGCATTTTCTGTATCGGATTTGAGCGTTGCAATTTGTCTTGTAATATTGTTGGCTTGTTGTTGTACCAACTGCAATTCTGTATTTTCAGCCATACTTTATAGATTAAAATGGAGAATCATCGTCAACCTTTGCCTTAACACCATTTTTCTGTGTCTCATTTTGCGAAGCACCAAAAGCCTCTTGTTGTTGCTGTTGTTGAGGTTGGCTATCAACATCAGCTTGCAACATACCGCCAAGACCGACAGGTAACTTAGGATAAGTCTTAAAAGCATGCTTACAAGTCTTAGAGATAAGGAATCCTGTATCAATATCCTTGAAGTACATTTTGCCATCATTACCAGTATAACTACCTCCATATAGAGCGTTAGCCTTGTGGTCTTGACCGCCAAATTTAGCAGAATATTCACGCAATCTGTCGATACCTTCACGGTCAAGAACGAAGTAATCGTATGAGTTATTTGGAAGGATAATCTTTACGTAACAAGCAACGATACGTGAATTTGCTGGTCGTGGATAGGTCTTCACATAATCAACAAATTTATGACCGTCACGTTCGCCGAAGCGGAAATCATCGCAATCATATACCACTACAGGATTGTCACAACGAAGAATCTGTCCAGCCCTTTGACGAAGAAGAATCTCACCATATCCTGTATATGTAATCTTAGCAGTATAAGTTGATTGTCGGGTATTCTTGTCGTAGTTGCTATAACCCATAAGGTAACAGAGTGTTGTAGTTCCCTTTTCTAGCGACAATCCATTAATCGCTAAATTCATAAAGGCATCGTGAATATTCAACGATGTTGCTTTTTCGAGATACCCCTTAAACGAGCCGTTGAGAAGCTCATTATTAAACAGAGCCTTCTGTTCTTCAAAGAACACTTCTCCACCATCTCCGAACTTCTGATTGTACACCTCAATAAACTTATCCCTTGCCAAGTCGCAAATCTGATTATGAGGCGTTTTATTTAACTGTTCTATATCCATTTGTATAGATTTTAAAATTAGTGAACTCTATCAATATAACTAAAGTACGTTTCCACCATTACCGAACCAGTAGTTGTAGGTCTTTCGTAATAATGTGGAATCGTACCTAACTTTCTGCCATCACCATCTTGGTAATTCAGAAAAATAGCTCTAGCCGCCACTTCTCTTGACTTGTTTGCAGTAAGTTCCATCAAGCAAGCATGTAACTTACGTTGATGGATTACTGCATTAGCCATTCTTGGCGGCATAGATGCTATAAGTTTGTCGATTCTACTCATTCTTTTCCTCTTTGTTTTCGGAAGATGGAGCATGATGTTCGAAGACATCGAAGACCTTAGTTTCGTTAAGACCTACGATGTCGTAATCAATCATAGTCTTGCCCATCACCTCATCAACGTATCGAAGAGCACGTGCCAACGACTTAGCCTGAACCAAGTAAGTAACGTTAGAACGCTTCTCCTTGTCTGATTTCTCATCAATAGTGATAAACTGGAGTTTTGCCTTGTACCACTTATCATCATCATCCAAGTCAGAGAAGAAAATCTCGCCATAGTTGGTTTTCTTTGCGCTTGTAACGGCAGAATCACCACTAATATAGCAACTCATTTCATCAATGATAGATGTTTCTGCCTCGGTGCAAGAAAGTGCATCAACAACATAAAGTTCGTTGACTACTTTTTCCGAGCCATCTTCCATTGTCTTTTGGTATTTGATTCTAGTCTCATACCAAGATGCTGTGCGTACCCTCATTACTTATCCTCCTTTCCTGATTCAGCCAAAGATGCAATTTTAGCGAAAATGTCTTTGGCAATATCGCCTTTGATTTCGATGCACTTTACGTTGCTGTCACCATCACCGTCACCTTCGCCATTGTGGAGCGTTTCATTCTCGCTCTCCAGACGTTTGCGAAGAGCCAAGTTCTCGTTGTCGTGCAACAACTGGTCGAGAATCAGTACACAATTTGTATTCTCGATTTCTGCGTCATTACGAACAACATCATCAGTACCATTGATGATTTTCACCAATTCCTCGTACTCTTCCTTTGTCTCACAGTTACGTGCGACACAACCGATAACCTTAAAACGGTCAATCTCAAAAACCAACTTAATTTTGTCTTTTGCCATAATAGCTACATATTTAATTAAACAATAATAATCTTTCTCTTTCTACTCTTTTCTTTTTGCATAGTGCTACACTAGCCTTGCAAAGTTCAGTATTATCTCTGTAATAATCTATTTGCTTTTGCAGTCTTTCTTCACGATTTCTCATATATCTTTCGTGGTCGAGCTGGCTGCGCCTTGATTCACTTCTCATTTTGCTAATCTTCTTTATCCAGACCTAGCATCATCGCTATTGCGCCAACAACTGCGAACATAAGAAAGGTTGCAGCAAGCGCAAATAAAATTATACTCATAAATCAAAACATTTGATAACTTTCTTGCCGCATACTGTCTTGCTTGCGAAGTTGATTATCTCGGCAGCGACTACAAGAACAAGCATGGCAACAAGATAGCATATATAATACATACCTTTCATAATTCACAAGTTTTTTTTACTTTTCTATCTTTTCGGAATTTAATCTACGATAACAATCGAAGTAACCAGTTACATATATGGAGAATAGATTCAAAGCTCTCATATTAAAGTAACCATCGTCACAAAAATCCAATATCTTACAAACTAACGCCCAAGGCTCATTTGGGTCTAATCCCATAATTTTCATACGCTCAAAATCGCCTTTTGTCAATGGGTCTTTCTTTAATTCTTCAATCGTTAATCTCGCCATTATACACCTCCCATACTTTGAAAAAAAATGAGCCTCGGCAGTTGGCAAAATTTAAGTGATGAATCCTACAAGAATCGTATTGACTATTTCCCGATGGTCGGTCGGAACTGCCTTGGCTCGTTAAACATTGACCTATTCTAAAGAAGTGGAGATTTGAGGAATCGAACCTCATCGGTTGGCAACATCCCATTGGATTTCGGTCAGCAGTCATAATAAGAGTTTTTTATTTTTGTGGGTTCTGCCTCCTAATTTCTTGTATGTTCCGTACTTTGCCATACGCTACGGTCACAATCTCCAGTTACCGATGATAGCCGCCAAATTTCAAAGAATGCTACTATTTCTAGCAGTACACCATTATCGTTCTTGCCCAAGGAACACTATCATCGGTGTGGGCTACACGGTTATGAAAGAAAACTAACTTCAAAGAATAATCGGTGCAGTGCTCAGACTATTACATAGTGAACATCACGCAAGTTCCACCACACCGATTCACGTGAATTGCATATATAATGGGCAAATGAAAAATTACATATCGAACAATGTATGTGCATTTGTATCAGCCTCGGCAGCTTTGCAATTCTTTACAGCTTCATTAAAGTAACTATCCTTTAATTCAAAGCCGACACCAAAGCGCCCCATCTTAATTGACTGATAAACCTCAGAGCCAATTCCAAGGAATGGTGTAAGAACCTTATCACCCTTGTTACTCCAAAGAGTTATTGCTCGCTCGATTGTTTCCAATTGAAGAGGACAGATATGCTTCTCGTCATTCTCGTCACGCCCCTTAATACCATTAAGTGTTTTAGAGTAATCAATATCCATCCACACTGGCGAGGCGTACTTTTGCCAAGTATCAACAGATATATCACAATGAACTGGGTGTTCATGCTCGCCTTCCTTACGGAATACCATAAGATAGTCAGGGATGCCGACACGACTCATAGCCGCATCTTTCTTTACTTGCTTATGGAGAAGACCGAGTGCCTTTGTTCTCTGCATTTCAGTTACAGGATTCTTCCAAATCGTTACTCTTGAATGATAAATGAAACCTACTTCTTGAAATGCTTCAAGAATCATACCTGAGAAGTCACGAAGACCAATATACCCTTCCTTACCCTTCTGAATAGGCAAGTCCATACAATGTACGGCAACGTTACGACCGCTCCAAAGAACTCTGTATAGTTCTTTAACAAGATATTTGAAGGCAGTAAAGAACTCCTTATAGTCCTTTGAATTACCCATATCCTCTAACTTATCGGAATATGTGTAAAGTTCCGCAAATGGTGGAGAGAAAATAGAGAAGCCTATACTCTCATCGGGAACATTCTGAATGAGCTGTACGCAATCGCCTAGGCGAATGTCACAGTTTTTTGATTGATACTTGTTGTCAACTTCCATCTTCTTTAACTTTATCTGATTATTGATGTTACGACACATAGCCTCGGTCATAGACTTCTGCATTTCAAGGAACTGCTTTTGCTTTTCCTCGAATGATGATTTCACGTTCTGCATCGTATCAAGAGTAATGATGTGGATATTCACCTCATCTTTCTGACCGAAGCGATATGAACGTCTGATACCTTGATAGGTAGCTTCAAATGAAAAATCAAGTGAAGCAAACATCTGATTACGGCAGTTCTGATAGTTAAGACCGAATGATGCAATCTTCAACTTAGTGATAAGCACTCTGAACTCGTTATTGGCAAATCCGAGCAACTTATCTTTCTTGTATTGCTTGCTATCACTACCTTTAACCTCAACTGCATCGGGAATCAGTTCACGAAGAACCTTGCCTTCCTCATCTTGCCCAATCCAGATAATCCAATTCTCAGAAGAACCATTAACAATCTCAGCAACTCTTTCAAGACGTTGCTTGATAGTTCTTCTAAGCTCTTTATGGAAATCCGTTGCAGACACTGCCATATCATTAAAGAGAGCACCGTTATCTTTCTTCTCGGTAACGATGTAATCTTCAATAACATTCATCGGTGGAAGATTATACCCATCATCGCTAAATCCAATATCAGATGGTTTACTGAGCATTACTGCCCAAGTAGAAACAAAATCCCAAAAGTCTTGTTGCGCATGACCTTTCAGTCTCCAATCAGATGTAGAACCGCCATCATGTACAAAATACATCGCAAGCATTTCGTTTCTTGTCATAATATTCAAGAACTCTGCATGATTACAAAGCTCGGTAGTATCGTTTGGAGAAGGCGTTGCAGTACAACATAACTTATAAGGTGTATTTTTGAAATCCTCAATAAGTGCGGTTCTTGTCTTTCCAGCAAAGTTCTTCAATATTGAACTCTCATCAAGAACGACCCCCCCAAACAGATAAGCATCTATGTTATCCATATTATCATAGTTGGTAATATAGATACCAGTATCCAAGTCCTGGTCAAATGTAGTAAGAGCAATTTCATTTACTTTGTAACCGAAATGAACTCCTTCTTTGATTGTCTGACCTATAACACCCAATGGTGCAAGAATAAGAACAGGTTTATTAATGTGGTTAACCACTTGTTGTGCCCACTCTAATTGCTGGTACGTCTTTCCCAATCCACAATCCTCAAACATAGCGAAGCGACCAACTTTTAATGCTCGCTTAACACAATACTTCTGAAATGGGAATAGTTGAGGACTCAAATCGCTATCCTCAACATCAAAACCGCTTTCTTGAACGGCAGTCTGTTTCTCAGAAAGAAATTTCAGATAACCGTCTAATTCTTTTGTATTCATATATTAAACTGTTTTTAAAAGGATGCTTCGTATCCTACGTTTCTAAAGACACACCGCATGCCAAACTTACGAGAGGTTTTATTTCCCCTTACGGTGCAGCTCAAATTCATGCTCTTGCCCAATGAGCAACTCCACATCCTATTCTACGACAACCTTAGTCGGCGTAGGGGCGGTTTAACAACTAACTAAATTTTAAATTATGAATGAAATTAAATCTCACAATAACTATTTCCGTCAGGTGGGTAGTCGATTATCTTCCATTCATTCTTCTTGATATGGATAGCTTCACGAAAAACCACAAACGGCTCACCATTATGACGTTTCTTATTGTGTGCGACAATCTTACTGATACACCCCTTGGCAGTTATTCTGAACTCCCTGAGAGAATGAGTGTACTTTGATTTTACATCACAAACAATCAATTTTCCGTCTTCCCAAAATATGAAGTCTGGTTTATAGCTATGACCGCTAACCATCAGTCTTTTATCGTACCGAATCTTTGTTTTGAGCTGTTTCGGCACAAGCATATAAAGGGATTTGAATATGTTGAGTTTCACTTGCCTATGAATACAGGAAACTCGTTTATCAGCAAGAAGAATTTGGTGATACAGATATTCTTCTCTACTATCGTACTCAGTACCATCTTTCGATGTGTACTTGTGTTGAACAACTCTAACAGCAGACATGGCTAATATTCTTTAGATATTTTACTCGGATTCCAAACTAGTTGTTGGTAAGCAGCATCGCCAAACTTCTGCCATTCTCCAGTCGCAAACTCAACAAGCCAATCATTTGTATGAGCAATCAGCCAACCTCTAGTCTTGTTGTCTTTGAACTGACAAGTGATTGATTTGCCATCTTCACCGACATCAACAGACTGCAAGCATTTCAAACCTTGCAGCGTTTTTAGGTTGTCACGGTGAACCTTTATACTATATATTACTTTCATCTTTCTTTTTTTTTGTTAAAACCTTGGCGGCAGACTAACTTAATAATCTGACCGCCAAGGGAAAACAGCTTAATTTTAAAATTTAATCATTTCTATATGACAAAGTAAAAATGCGCCCTTAGATGATATCGAGCCATCTTCTCTACATACTGGTCGGAGCATTAAATCTGCGTATGTAGCGCATTACCTAATTGCTTTAAGGGCAAAACTCAACGACTTGTCGCAAGCAGTTGAGATATAAAAGTTAATACTAAATAAAAACAAGCACCAAAAAGGTGCAAATTAAGCAGTTTTTGTACTACTACTTTCACAAGCAATAGTACAATAAATAAATTAAACATATAAAATATGTACTTACCCCAAAAAGTAGTTCTAGACCGACTCGAACAGTCTCTAAGAGAACCAAAATCTCTTGTGCTACCGTTACACCATAGAACCATTTTAAAAGGCATGCTATTCTCACGAACAATATGCCTTTCGATAATAACTAAAAAAAATAATAAACCTTACTTTTGTATCACCTAAAAAATGATGTTGCAGAGTGCCAGACTCGAACTGGCGACCTCTAGGACATGAACCTAGCGAGCTACCAACTGCTCCAACCTGCGATATGTGCAGCCTATCTTCACAGACGAGCTGCATTTTAAAATGACATTCAGTTTCGCTGAGTTCTTGCAATCTCACCAAAACAATTCAGAAACTTATTGGAGATACTATCGGACTCGAACCAACATTTCCATACGATAAGAACGGTATCTTCTAGTTGTATGGTGTGCTTCCGTTTACACCAAGTATCTCTTTGTTTTATGTATTTAAAGTACGAGAGTGTTCTCAACTTTAAAGTGTTATAGTCTCATTCTTTGACTCAACTCTATTCAGAGTTGGCTAGACTGCTATCTTTGTAATCGTCATTACCCTTTGCTTTCCACGACAATTCTTCTCGCTTGACTGGATGCCAATATCATTTCCGTGGTAGTTCATCAGTGATAATTTCATCAATAACAGAATTACTAGTCTTACGTATGTCGCATACCCTTTCGTAATATCACCGCGTGCCAGTGCCGCTCCTTTACTACATTTCTTATATGCGCATACTATTCTGTGCATTTTATCAATATGTCAAAGAACTTGTTCTTTTATTTCCCATTTGCACATAAAGTACTAAACAGAATCAAAAAGAATTGCGGTAACGGCAGGACTCGAACCTGCGACCTATCGGTTAACAGCCGACCGCTCTGACCAACTGAGCTACGAAACCATATTGGGCGAGATTAAGTCAAAAACGAAATGGGATACTCGCCCATCCACCTCGCTTGGTGGTATATGAAACAAAACTTCATTAATACACACGATGACTTTCAAGCAGATTATCTATATCGCTTGCGAGGAAGAATGCAGAGTGACCTATCATGCAGTGTGGTAGCTTTCCGCTCTTTCTCAATTCAACGATGAACGACTTTCCCATACCTATGTATGATGCAGCTTCATCAGTTGACAGCCATTTCTTAGCAATCTTTTCGACCACTACTTTCTTCTTCGGTGTTGCCATTTTATTATTCTCCTATTACTTTTCAAGCATCCTTTGTAGAAATGCTTTTTCGTTTTCTAGGCATTGTACTCGTTCTTCAAGTCTTGCCTTTTCGATTCGTAATTGTGTTGCGTCATCTATCTGACCTATCATTACAGGTGTATCACCTTTTCCGTAGGCGAGCCATTGTAAATCAACCTTTAGGTTAGAGCAAATAGCCATCATAGCTGCCTTGGTAAAATTCGTCTTACCTCTTAGCATCTTTGATAGGTTAGAGCAATCGAGACCAACATCAACCGAAAACGACCTCGTGGACTTATAGTTGCCCAACTCTATAACCTTTGCAACCCTCTGACGAACCTCTTCCTGATTATATTCTATCTTCATTATTTCTCTTCAAATAACTATATTTAACCAAAAAAGTTTGGTGGAACGAAGTTAAATAACTATCTTTGCAGTGGATAAATAGCTTAGACGGTGTTTTGAACTCCGTCCCACCTTTTTTATCTATCAGTGTTGTAACTGATTAACGATTGCAAAGGTACGGAAATAACCTCAAATAACCAAATTTTTTGAAGAGAAAGTTTCGTTATTCTTGGTTATTTAACCTTTGTTTACGAAAGGTGGCGCATAATGTGTAATTTCTAAACAGATTTTAAGAATTATGAATGATATTGCGAAGAACTTAAAGTTTTGCTTCGACATAAGTAAATTCAAGTCGATGTCTCAGTTTTGCAAGGTGATAGACATAAACCAAGCTAATCTTAATAAAAAGATGAGCGAAAGTAATACAAAGTATTCTTTCACCAAGAATGATATTCAAAAGATTTGCTACAATCTAGGTCTGAGAAAAGAATGGCTAGTAAATTCTGATGGCGAAATGTTTGATGATAAAGCTGCCGTTAGTCCAAGTGACTGGGTTTTCGGTAAAGATAGAACACCTAATATAAATATGGTGAACGAGGATAATGCCCATCACAATAAACAGATTGTTAGCAATAATGATTCGAAAGAAGTAGAGTTGCTGAAAGAACAGATTGAAGACCTGCGCAAGCAAGTAGAAAGCAAGGATGCTCAAATCAAGCAGCTAATGGATTTGCTTGCAAAGAAGTAGGAATGCAAGCAATATGCAAGCGAGTATATAATAAAACAACCACAACATTATAAAAATCAAAAAGTTATGGCTGATACAGACAAGAAGATTATCTTTTCGATGGTGGGCGTATCCAAGATTATCCCACAAAACCAGAAACAGATTCTGAAGAACATCTACCTATCGTTCTTCTACGGAGCAAAAATCGGTATCATCGGTTTGAACGGTGCCGGTAAATCTACGTTGATGAAAATCATCGCAGGACTTGAGCAACCTACCCAGGGTGAGGTGGTTTGGAGCCCAGGCTACTCTGTGGGCTACTTGCCTCAGGATCCTCCGCTCGACGAGAACAAGACCGTGAAGGAAAACGTGATGGAGGGTGTGCAGAAAATCTATGATGCACTCGCAGAATACGAGGACATCAACAATAAGTTCGGTCTCGAAGAATATTACGGAGACCCTGACAAGATGGACAAGCTGATGCAGCGCCAGGCTGAGGTGCAGGATATCATCGATGCTACCGATGCCTGGAACATCGACTCCAAGCTGGAGCGTGCGATGGCAGCCCTGCATTGTCCTCCTGGCGATTGGCCTGTAACCAATCTCTCGGGTGGTGAGCGCCGCCGTGTGGCTCTCTGCCGCCTGCTCCTGCAGAAGCCGGATGTACTCCTGCTCGATGAGCCTACCAACCACCTGGATGCTGAGAGCATCGACTGGCTGGAGCAGCACCTGCAGCAGTATGAGGGAACCGTAATCGCCGTAACCCACGACCGCTACTTCCTCGACGACGTGAGCGAGTGGATTCTGGAGTTGGACCGTGGCGAGGGTATTCCATGGAAGGGCAACTACTCTTCATGGCTCGACCAGAAGACCAAGCGAATGATTCAGGAGGAGAAGACTGCCTCTAAGCGCCGCAAGACATTGGAGCGTGAGTTGGAATGGGTTCGCATGGCACCTAAGGCCCGTCAGGCTAAGGGTAAGGCTCGTCTGAACTCTTACGAGCAGATGCTCAACCAGGAGCAGAAGGAGCGCGAGGAGAAGCTGGAGATCTTCATCCCTAACGGTCCTCGTCTGGGTAACAAGGTGATTGAGGCTCAGCATGTAAAGAAGGCGTTCGGCGAAAAGGTTCTCTTCAACGACCTCAACTTCATGCTTCCTCCTAACGGCATCGTAGGTGTCATCGGTCCTAACGGAGCCGGCAAGACTACCCTCTTCCGCCTCATCATGGGCTTGGAGCAGGCTGATGGCGGTACATTCGAGGTGGGTGAGACCGTGAAGCTGGCTTATGTTGACCAGCAGCACAAGGACATCGACCCTCAGAAGACCGTTTACGAGGTGATTTCTCAGGGCAACGAAACCTTGCGTCTGGGTGGCAGAGATGTGAATGCACGTGCTTACATCAGCCGTTTCAACTTCTCGGGCACCGACCAGAGCAAGCTCTGCAGCGTTCTCTCGGGTGGTGAGCGCAACCGTCTGCAGTTGGCCTTGGCATTGAAGCAGGAAGGTAACGTTTTGCTCCTCGATGAGCCAACCAACGATATCGACGTGAACACGCTGCGTGCTTTGGAGGAAGGTTTGGAAGCATTTGCCGGCTGTGCGGTGGTTATCAGCCACGACCGCTGGTTCCTTGATCGTATCTGTACCCACATTCTTGCCTTCGAGGGCAATGGTGAGGTCTTCTTCTTCGAGGGCAGCTATTCTGAGTATGAAATCAACAAGGCGCGCCGCCTTGGCGATACAGAAATCAAGAAGGGTCGCTATCGCAAGTTGATGGAGGAATAAACTGATGGAGAAATAGAAAGATTGAGGAATAGTCCTCTTTTCTATGTAAATATTATTCTATCTCCTGATTTTTCTGAGTTTATACCCGAAAAACAGGAGATATAGAGGTTGAATATTTTCCCTTAAGGATTTTTTTATTTATCCTTAAGGGAAAAAATATTTTTCCTTAAGGGTAGGAAAACTTTTCCTTAAGGGCTTTTTAATGTCTTGATTGCTTTGTAAACTAATTTTCTCAAAAATAAGAGAATTAAGCGAAGTTAACCCACATACGATGGTTCTGAATAAATTTCAGACCAGTTCCAGGAGTTCTGCAAAATCATCAATGATGAATTCGGCAGAAGCCAACTGTTCTCGGGTTCCGTTTCCATAGGTTACGGCACAGGCCTTGCAACCAGCATGATGAGCCATATCCACATCGAAGTTCATATCTCCTACTACGAGGGTTTCAGCCAGAATATCCTTGAATTTTTCAGCTTCTGCTGAAGTTACGGGATTCAGAACATCTTCTGCTGAAGCTCCGGGATTCTTCATTCCCAGCATTTCTCCCAAAGCCTTGAAGACCATATCAGGTGCCGGCTTCACGTGCTCCACATCATCGCCAGCCACGATAGAAGAGAATATATCCTCCAGCTGCATCTGATGCACGTATCCATCCAGCGAGCAATGGTTGCGGCTGCTGGCCATTCCCAGAACATAGCCCTGACGGTGCAACTCTCTCAGGGTTTCTATTACATGAGGGAAGGGCTGCACGATCATCGTCTTCTTGTTATCCAGGAAGATTTCGCGATAGGTTGCCGCACATTCCATTCCTTCCTCAGCACTCATTCCGAAGAGCGAGACGAAAGCCTCATCCAATCGAAGACCGATGGTCTTGGCACAAGCCTCATCCGATTTCACTTCCAGTTTTCTTGCACGCATCGTATCCTGCAAGGTCTTCACGATGAGACTCTGCGAATCGCCGATGGTTCCATCAAAATCAAAAATTATATACTTCATTATTCTTATATTATATTACAGAAGTTTCGCATGTGGTTTAAGTACGGGCTAGGAGCTTCTGCCCTTTACCTTTCCCTTCGGCCGGTGACCGTTGGTTTAGGGCGTGTGGAGCGAAACTTGAGTTATATTATTTTATCGTTTCTTTTTACCCTAACTTTTATTTGTTCTTTATCACTTTTATGATGTTGTTACGGGCTACATCCGGCTTCATCGCCTCATCCAGCGGCATTTCTTCCGGAGTAACCTGAATAACCCTATCGAATCCTGCATCCAGCATCGCCTGCCTGTCGCTCACGCCACCCGACACGAGCCACACAAGGGGGAACGAAGATTCCGGGGATTTGCAATCCCCGGCAAGCTGCGAGCAAGCCACATGGCTTTTATCCGATTCCTTACACTTCAGAACATGCTCCAGAATCCTTTGCGGCAGCTTCCCCATCAAGGTCTGTTTATCACTATGTCCCTCGCCCGTAATCACGAGATCAGCATTCTGAATGAGCGCATCAAAACCTACCTCATCCAAGAGAAGCTCAGCCCCAGGACGAGCCTCAGCATTGAAATATTGCAGGAAAGCATAGCCCAAACCTCCGGCTGCACCAGCCCCAGGAGCCTCACTCCTATCATATCCGAAATGCTTGGAGCTAACCTCGGCAAACTTCCTTGCCCTATCATCCAGCATCTGCACCATCTTAGCATCAGCTCCCTTCTGAGGCGCAAAAACATAAGCCGCCCCGTTTTCACCGCAGAGCGGATTGGTAACATCCGAAGCCAGCACAAAGCTGCATTCCCGGCGGATTTTCTTCCAGTCGTCGCCCATCGCCTTGAGCATTCCGATGCCGCAATCGGATGTGGCACTTCCGCCCAAGCCCACGATGAAACGGCGCACGCCCCGGCGATAAGCATTCATTATCATCTCGCCCACGCCCCAGGAAGTAGCCTTCATCGGGTTGCGCTGTTCAGGCTCAATCAGAGCCAGTCCGGCGGTCTGCGCAATCTCGATAATCGCCGTATCATCCACGATTCCGTATTCAGCCTCAATCCATCTCATCAGCGCATCATGGGCATGAATCCTCACTCGCTCTCCCTTCATCGCCGAAAGAAAAGCATCGAGCATTCCCTCTCCCCCATCACTCATTTCCAGGGTAATGATTTCGGGAGAAGCAGTATCAGGAGACAAATTCCTTCTTTCGGAAGCAGCATCATCAGAATCCAATTTCTTTATTTTGGGAGAAGCATCTTCCGCATTCCATACCTTTATTCCCGAAGCAATCGTCTCATTCACCTCTCTGCTCGAAAGGCAGCCCTTATAAGAGTCGCAAGCAATTATTATCTTCTTATATCCAGCCCCATCCATCA
>ERZ1031885.226-NODE-226-length-24837-cov-19.766564_pt1 | contig 24837 bp, 21 predicted proteins | sample MGYA00518168_ERZ1031885 | MGnify/ENA primary metagenome ERZ1031885 (study PRJEB33719, sample SAMN04261269) | wastewater metagenome | biome: rural village; feature: human; material: feces | host: Homo sapiens | place: El Salvador | collected 2014-01-14 ...
AGGAAGAACAGGCTTTAATCAGCGATGAACATCCGGCGTGTCTTTCTTGGACGATGCATCCGCAATGAGACGGCACGCAAGCCCACGCTTAGGCTCTTTGTGCCAGACGCGCGTCACCGTCATACACTTATTCGCACAAAAGTTGACAACTTTTAACATAATCTTGCCCCAGACGGCAAAAAACGTGGCAGAATGAAAGTATGGTAGCAAACAATGCGGGTCAGCCCGCCACCCCAGCAGATCTGATTAATGTCGATGAGGTTATCGGCAAATACTATGACCTCGTCCCCGATCCGGAAGTCCCCGAGCAGCGTGTCATCTTCGGCACCTCCGGCCACCGCGGATCGTCCCTGAAGACCTCGTTCAACGAGGCCCACATCATCGCCATCTCCCAGGCCATCGCCGAATACCGCAAGAAGGCCGGCGTCACCGGCCCGCTGTACCTCGGTTCCGACACCCACGCGCTGTCCGGCCCGGCCAAGAAGACCGCCATCGAGGTGCTCGTCGCCAACGGCGTGCACGTGCGCGTCGACTCCCGTGACGACTTCGTGCCCACCCCGGTGGTCTCCCAGGCCATCCTGACCCACAACCGTGCGGCCGACGGCACCCAGCGCTTCGAGGGCGAGGGCCTCGCCGACGGCATCGTCGTCACGCCGTCCCACAACCCGCCCACCGACGGCGGCTTCAAGTACGACCCCGTCACCGGCGGCCCGGCTCCGGCCGAAACCACCAACGCCATCGCCGCTCGCGCCAACGAGCTGCTCGGCGACTTCAAGTCCATCAAGCGTGTGCCCTACGAGGAGGCCATCAAGTCCGAGTACGTCGAGGGCTTCGACTTCCGCGAGCACTACGTGGACGACCTGGAGAACGTCATCGACTTCGACGTGATCCGCAACTCCGGCGTGCGTCTGGGCATCGATCCGCTCGGCGGCGCTTCCGTGAACTACTGGCCGCTCATCAACGAGAAGTACGGCCTGAACATCGGCGTGGTGCGTCCTGAGGTCGACCCGACCTGGCGCTTCATGACCATCGACCACGACGGCAAGATCCGCATGGACCCGTCTTCCCCGTACGCCATGAAGGGCCTGGTCGACGAGCTCAACGCCGGCGCTTGGGACAAGTACGATCTGGTCGGCGGCACCGACCCGGACGCCGACCGTCACGGCATCGTCTGCCCGAACTGGGGCGTGATGAACCCGAACCACTACATCGCCGTGTGTGTGGAATACCTGTTCGGCGGCAACCGTCCGGGCTGGCCCGAGGGTGCGGCCGTGGGCAAGACGCTGGTCTCCTCTTCCCTGATCGACCGCGTGGCCGCGGCGATCGACGCGAAGGTCATCGAAGTGCCGGTGGGCTTCAAGTGGTTCGTGGACCCGCTGTTCAGCGGCGAAGTCGCCTTCGGCGGCGAGGAAAGCTCCGGCATGAGCTTCCTGCGCAAGGACGGCCGCGTGTGGACCACCGATAAGGATGGTCTGATCCCCGACCTGCTGGCCGCTGAGATCACCGCCAAGACCGGCAAGAACCCGGCCCAGCTTCACCAGGAGCAGGTCGAGCGCTTCGGCGAGTCCTGGTACAAGCGCGTCGACACCCCGACCACGCTGGAACAGAAGGCCAAGTTCGCGGCACTGTCCGGCGACGACGTGGCCGCCACGCAGCTGGCTGGCGAAGACATCACCGCCAAGCTGACCGAGGCACCGGGCAACCACGCCAAGATCGGCGGTCTGAAGGTCACCACCAAGGACAACTGGTTCGCCGCGCGTCCTTCCGGCACCGAGAACATCTACAAGGTGTACGCCGAGTCCTTCGTCTCCCCCGAGGCTCTGGACAAGGTGCTCGACGAGGCCACCGTCGTGGTCGACAAGGCCCTGAGCGAGTGAAATCGCTGCGTTAGTCGCGTTCACAGCAACCAATAAGGCTCTGCATTGGATTCATACAATCCACTGCAGAGCCTTATTTTTTCGACCACTGAAACACGCAGGTCAACGGTTCTCCTCATGCACCATGACTGCATTTTCTCAACATCACTGCAGGGCAGGACGGCCATATGGCCGCGAAACGTTCGACTACCTACATTATGACCGAGTTTCCCATCATCATTGTGGGGTCACAGCGGCCAGATGACCACCGAAGCGTTCGGTCGGCTTGCATCATGGTCGAGTTTTAACATCGTTGTGGGACGCCACGACGAATTTGCCCATTCCAGAGTTGCCATCCCACAAAAGCGTGGGACAACAGCTAAGTCAATCGTTTTACATTTCCCCCATCCCACACACTCAAACTAGAAACCCCGGAAAGACGCCATTCCTGCCACACCCGTCACAGCCATTACCCGAGGGGCCGTGGGACGCCACGCAAAAATCGGCAAAACACGAGTAGCGTCCCACACCCATTGGCGCAAATCCACGCTCAACGCACCGACAACACCCCCAATCGACCACTATGACACATTTCCCTCCACAATCGAACACTAGTCATTCACGAAATCCATCACTACGAGGCATCGCAATCGAACGGCATGCAATATCAAGCACACACCACAACAACAGGTCGTACAAATATTGCCTTTACATCAGTCCGTTTCGAACATCATGGTCACAGCAGGCTCTGCGCCAACTCTTCAAGAGACATGGCAACTACATGAAACTCGAATACGGCACCGCGCGAAGCAAGCGCCCTCGCCACGTTGAAAGCGAATTCAGCACGAGCATCCTCGTTAGCGATACTTGCCGCCGTGGCGACGAAGACCAGCCATCTCCGCCCGACCAGCACACCCCTTTTCTCTTGGTCACGGCGCCATTGAGCCTTACTCGTACGATGATGATCGCCATCATATTCAACAGCGACCTTGAACTCTGGCCACGCTAAGTCCAACGTTATGGGAGCTCCAGATGCAAAAGCCGCATCCGGCACCACATAGTTCGCAACCGGCTGTGGAATCCCATGCGCTACCAGAGAGAGTCGTTCTTCTGATTCTTTGGGCGAATCAGCACCAGGTGATATCAGAGGCAATGCTCGAACGCAGGACGGGCGCCCTCTGAATCGGGTAAATTGCTCCACGAACTTCACCAGATCCTGATAGATTGCAGCAGCATCACGATCCTTAGCCAATACCGGCTGTTTGCTCGTAGCAGTGATGACGGCATCCCCGAGCACAATCAGAGACTCAAAAGAAACATACGGGGCAAGTTGAGCCCATACGTGAAACAGGTCCAGCGCAAACACGTGTTGGTTCATTTCCACATTGGCGGCTTTAGCCGCATGTTTCCAAATATGCGTTTGCAGTGGTGCATGGCGTGTACGAAACCGCTTGCTCTTAACGCTGGATACAGTGTGCAGCTTGGCCGAGTCGAGGTCGCAATCGGCGGGAATCGGTACGGATTGCAGAGCGAGGGAAGTGGTCATGCCGAAAAGCAGCTTCTTGCCCGCCCGTTTCGCTTCCTCAGTGCAGCGTGCGACCATGTCGCGTTTGCGCTGAGCAAGGCTTTCGCTCATGGTCAGTGCCGCCGCAGAATCATGTGCACCACTGTTTGGCGATGACGAGTCGCGAGAAGTCGGGTATTTCGAGTCAGCAGAAAATGACCCCGCAAATTCGGGCGGAACAAAAACTGCCTCCGATTCTTCCGGAGGCGGATCGTACATAGAGTCTGGCAGAGCTCCATAGTTGGTGATGCCGTCGATCATGCTGTTCATGACACCACCATATGGGTAGTGGGTGCGGAAACGGAAGCCGATCCGAGGTATGTGGTCCTAGCTTCACTTACGCACATCTATTGTGGATAACCATGTAGACACCTCACTTATACACATAGTTATCCACCTCTTCAACCCTGATTTGACACACTAACTGCATCTGATATGATTATTGTATCATTACTGTACACATTATAGTTACAGTATCGACTCGACAAGGAGGTCGTTTCATGAACGGCGACCATTCACTGGCAGTGCACGCATTGGTCTACCTTGACCATCGCGCCACACACCTGCCCAGTCATATCCTGGCCGAAAACATATGCACCAATGCGGCGCGCGTGCGCAAAGTAATGCGACCGCTCGCCTCAGCCGGACTCATCGCCACTAAAGAGGGTGCTGAAGGCGGGTACGCTCTGGCCCGGCCCGCCGCCGAAATCACTTTGCGCGCGGTAGCGGAAGCCACCGGCACCACTTTTGTGGAAGCGAACTGGACACCGGGCGACGTACAAGAGGATTGCTTGGTGTCATCTTCAATGGGCGCAGTGATGGATGACATCTATGCCGGGCTCAACCGCACTTGCCTCGAACAACTCGAACACACCACCATCCACGACATCACCGAACAGATATTCAGCGAGCACAAAGGCGAATAATCCCGCGCATCTCCCCTAGCCAGCATCAGTCGACAACGCTTCGGCAGTCAAAGAAGAAAATCGGCACAGCACGGCGCACAACACATCAGCACAACACACTCTTACCACTCGAATACGTAAGGAAGTAACCATGTCCACCAGCACACCCAATGCCATCAGCACACCCAACACAACCAGCACTATCACCACCGACGCCCTGATCATCGGATTCGGCAAGGGCGGCAAAACCTTGGCCGCCAAGCTCAGCGCAGCCGGCCACAAGGTCGTCGTCGCCGAGGCAAGCGCCAACATGTACGGCGGCACCTGCATCAATATCGGATGCTTGCCGTCCAAGTCACTGATTTTGTCCGCCGAACAGGCGCGGCGGGATGGCGCGAACAGTACTCCCGAAACCCGCGAAGCAGCGTTCGAGGCTGCTATCAAGGAGAAGCGCCGCGTCACTTCGATGCTGCGCGACAAGAACTATCACAAGCTCGCCGACCAAGACAACATCACCGTAATCACCGGCCGCGCTCACTTCACCGGCCCTCATAGCGTGGAAATCGCCACCGCTGAGGGCCCGGTCGCCGTGACCGCCAGCAAGATCTTCATCAATACCGGCGCCACGCCGCGCATTCCGGATATTCCCGGTATCCGCACTACGCCCGGCGTCTACACCAGCACTGGACTGATGGATCTCGACGATATGCCGCAGCGACTGGTGATTATCGGTTCAGGATTCATTGGACTTGAGTTTGCCTCGATGTTTGCCGATTTCGGCACGGCGGTTACCGTGCTGCAGCACAATGCCGAGTTCCTGCCGCGCGAGGATGCGGATGTGGCGGCCGCGATTCGCGCACAGCTGGAAGCGCAGGGCGTCAAGTTCCTGTTCAACGCGGATACCAAGGCCATCGCGCCTGCTGCTGACGGCGGTGTCAGGTTGTCCGTTGCGGTGAAGGGTATGACTCGCGGCGCATCGCAAGCTTGCGATTCCACCCCCGCCGGCACCGGGAACGCTCATGCCGATATCACCGGTGCCACCGGCACCACCGACACTGCAACAACCACCAGCCCCACTGGCAACCCGACCGATCACGCCACGATGTCACACGTTCAAACGAAACCATCAGACGATGGCGAGCCGCGGTTCGCCGAATCGGCTGAAGCCCGATTCTGCCTGACCACCGACGCGGTACTGGTGGCCACCGGACGTACGCCGAACGTCGAGGGACTGCATCTTGAGGCGGCTGGCGTGGAGCTCACCGAACGCGGTGCTGTGAAAGTCGACGAGCTTCTGCGCACCACAGCAGCCGACATTTGGGCTCTGGGCGATGTGAACGGCGGCCCGCAGCACACGTACATTTCACTGGACGACTATCGCGTGGTGTGGTCGCAGCTCAGTGGTTCCGCCCGTCCGTACACGGTGAAGGACCGCAAGCATGTGCCGTCGAGCACATTCCTCGCCACGCCTTACTCTCGCGTGGGATTGAATGAGCGCGAGGCGAAGGCGGCCGGACTGGATTATGTGGTCAAGCGATTGCCGGTGGCCGCTGTGCCGAAGGCCCAGGTAATGCGGCGACCGGATGGTCTGATGAAGGCGATTGTGGAACGCAATACTGGCCGCATTCTGGGTGCGATGCTGCTTTCCGTCGAGTCGCACGAGGTGATCAATATCGTCAAGTTGGCGATGGATCTTGACGCGCCGGCCAGCACGTTGCGCGATATGGTGTTCACGCATCCGACGATTGCCGAGGCACTGAACGACTTGTTCGCGTAGTTTGTCCGCATAGCACGCCCGCGCAGCATGACCCGCGTAGCGCGACCCGCAACAGACTCCCCTAATGCGCGCGAAGGTCCTCATCGATGTAAACCGATGAGGACCTTCGCGCTGTTGTCATGATACGTACGTGACAGCAATTACATCCGAACCAGCCGTTACTTCAAGCCGAGCTTACGGTCCAGAATGTCGGAGGCCTCCAATCCCAAGCGGCGTCGGATGAACCAGCCAAGACCGAGTGGCAGGCCCGAAGCCAAGGCCACGCCGTCTGAACCGAGTGCCACGGTTTTGGCGTTGTCTGCGATAAGCATGGTGCCCTTGGATGCGGCCGTGGCGGTCGAACCATCGCTGTCCGCCCCTGGTTTGAGGATTTCGACGTTGCCGTCACTGGTTTTGCACAGTCCCTTATTCTCATTTCAGATACCGGATGCACCATTGTCGCCGACCTCACCCGCAGAGAGGAAATGTCTTGTTTTTCTTGTGGGCGCTCACTATTCACGCGCGATGGCATGTTTTTCAAGCAAAGTCAATAGGTGTGATGTTATTCACACTCTTCACTACGTTGTTTTGCCTCGCACTGGGCAACCCCACTTCAGCAAGAGATTGCACAGCTTGCGTTAGGGTGGAGAACATGACTATCACAGTATCCACAGACGGTTCCGCATTAGGGAATCCAAACGGGCCAATGGGCTGGGCCTGGGCCGATCATGAGCCGAACACCGGCGGCAAGCCCGGCCATAAGCACGACGACCACGGCTACGACGCCGGCGGCGCGACCAACGGCACCAACCAGATTGGCGAACTGTGCGCAGTGTTGGAAGCTTTGCGAGCGCATCCGGGCCCCGAGCCATTGCTCATCGAGTCGGATTCACAGTACGCCATCAATTGCTCGACCAAGTGGGTCAAAGGCTGGAAGAAGAACGGCTGGAGAAATTCGCAGAAAAAGCCTGTGAAGAACAAAGAGCTTATTCAGGCGATCGACCGTGAAATCTCGCAACGCCCTGGCCCGGTGGATTTCCGATGGGTCAAAGGTCACGCCGGCAACGAGGGCAATGAGTTGGTCGATGAACTGGCGCGCACCTATGCGGGCGATTGCCGTTCAGGTGCGCGCGATGGCTATCTGCCGATTGAAGGCTGGCAGTCGCTGCTGGGCTCCGAATACGCACATGGCACCGATGTGCCTCCAGACGTGCAGTTGGTATTGGACGGCAAGGCAGATGCAGCAAGTTTGCGCAAACCGGCTGCGGCGACGGATCCGACGGATGTCACAAGGCCAGAGACCAAGTCTTCGTCACCATTAGCGGCACAATCAGCGCAACCTGTACAATCAGCGCACCCCGTACACCCCGCAAAGCCCAGTGGGCTGACGGTATCCGGTACGCTGACCTTCTCCCCCGCGCCGAAAACGAGCCCGTATTTCAACGGGCAGCCGATGCCGATCAAAGGCAGCATCGAAATCGAAGGCTATGTGGACGGCGACGGCAACCTGACCATCGCCAACGCACCATTCATACGACACTAACACCCAAACACACGAATATGTACCGCAATCGGACACGATGGCACAAAATCGCTCATTCGCGTTAGGATAGGAGATAAGGCTTCACGCCGTTGATCCGTGCGGCGGAGGCAAGGATGGCAAAGGAGAAACCATGGATAAGGCACAGCAGGATGCGCTGAAGAAGGCGGCCGGCATCGAAGCCGCCAAGCTCGTTGAAAACGGCATGATCGCAGGCCTCGGCACTGGTTCGACCGTGAAGTTCCTGGTGGACGAGCTCGGCCGCCGTCATCAGGAGGAAGGTCTTGAGTTCACTGGCGTGACCACTTCCCGCCGCACGCAGGCCCAGGCCGAGAGCTACGGCATCAAGATCGTGGACATCGACGACGTGGACCACATCGACGTGACCATTGACGGTGCCGACGAAGTCGACAAGAACTTCAACGGCATCAAGGGCGGCGGCGCTGCTCTGCTGTGGGAGAAGATCGTGGCCACCAACTCCAACCAGATCGTGTGGATTGTGGACGAGTCCAAGGTTGTGGACACCATCGGCAAGTTCCCGCTGCCGGTCGAGGTCATTCCGTTCGGCGCTGGCCACGTCATCAAGAAGTTCGAGGCCTGCGGCTACAAGCCGGTGCTTCGTCTTGACGCCGACGGCAAGGAAGTGCGCACCGACGAGAACAACTTCGTGGTGGACCTGCACCTGGAGCGCATCGATCACCCGCAGGAGCTGGCCGAAGACCTGATCAACACGGTCGGCGTGGTGGAGCACGGCCTGTTCCTCAACATGGTCGACAAGGTCATCGTCGGCGACCCGAACGGCCCGCGCGTGATGACCAACGCCAACAAGTGATTGTCTCACATCACTAAGCTTTTCCAAGCCCGCATCTGCACATCGCAGGCGCGGGCTTTACTGTTGCCCGAACAAGGCAAAGAGCCAAGCAAAAGAGAAACCCCGCGACCATAACGATCACGGGGTTTCTAATGCCTTGATTGCAGGTAAGACTACTTACGCTGGTGGCGGGTCTTACGCAGCAGTTTGCGGTGCTTCTTCTTGCTCATCCGCTTGCGGCGCTTCTTGATGACAGAACCCATCTGAAGCCTCCATTTCGATTAATCGTAAAAGTTGCAACTCGCACCATAATACACGTGTTGCCAGACAGAGGGAACCAGTATGTTGCCGATAGTCCGCATATGCCCTGAACGCAGTTGGGGCATCCACATCAGCAATGCGGGTGCCCCAACGTTCATAAGTTTGTGCAGCAGCTGACAGCCGATATTAGATACTACATCGGGAACTTCTGATAGAAGCGATCGACCGCTTCCTTGGTACCGGTAGCTTGGAAGACCACGGTATCGTTCTGCCAGATGGCAACGGCGTTCTTGCTGTTGGAGGCATCGGCCTTCACCACGTACGCGCCCGTGACGTTGCCGGAAACCTTGACGTTGCCGGATGCCGACTCATCGCCGGTCTGCGCAGCGACCAACGCATCGTACTGGGTCTTGGCATTGTCCGCCGACGACCACTGCGCGGCGACCAGTGTGACATCCTTGGCGGCATCACCAGTGGAGTAGGTCAGAGTGTACCCCTCGAGCGGCGACGCGGAATTCCACGTCGTGGAGGCAACCGCCTTGGTACGCGCGTAATTCAGCACGCTGTCCGGCATGGCCTTCAACAGCTCACTGGCATCATCCGGCAAAGCTGTGGCGTCGATAGTCGGCTTGGTCGGCTCGGATGATTCGGTTTTCTGCTGGCTGTTTTGGGTGGTAGTGGAGGTGCCATCATTCTTCTGGATGGCCCAACCCGGCCACACAAAGGCCGAAAGCACTGCCAGGATAATCACAACAGCTGCGGCAACCACCACTGCAATCAACTTGCCATGGGATTGTGTGGTCGAGGAGTTCTCACTATTAGTCATGTCCCGATTCTCTCACAGCCGCGTGACGCTAGGCGGCCGTAATCTTAGTCGTTGTGCGCAAGCCGCGTGAAACTCTTACGAACGGTAAAAATTTACCGTCCACTGGTGTTTGGGTTAGGGTGAGACCATGGCGAAATCAAGTGTGCAGTATGTATGTTCCGAATGCGGTTGGAACGGACCGAAGTGGTACGGCCGTTGCCCCGAGTGTGGTCAGTGGGGCACGGTCGAGGAATTTCACGAGGCTCGGCCGGCGGCAGGCTCTCGTACGGCCGCTCCCGGCCGAACATCACGCACGCAGTCGGTTACGGTTGCCAACAACGCCAGATCTGCAGCCCGTCCGATTACCGAAGTGGGCACGGAAAGCGTCGAGCGGCTCGGTACCGGGTTTTCCGAATTCGACCGTGTGCTCGGCGGTGGCGTGGTGCCGGGTTCAGTGACGCTGATAGCGGGCGAACCGGGTATCGGCAAGTCGACATTGCTGTTGCAGACGGCCGGCAATATCGCGCGCGTTGTGGCGGTGGACAGTACGTTCCGAGGGGCAGGTCAGCGGTCTGCCCAACAGTCGAGCCGGGCGCAGGGCGGCACATCAAACACGGTGTCGACACAGGACAACACAGCATCAACGCACGCCAACACCGTGCTGTACATTTCCGGCGAGGAATCACAGGCGCAGGTTCGTTTGCGCGCTTCCCGCATCAACGCGGTGGAGCCGAACTTGTTACTGGCCTCCACCACCGACCTGTCCACAGTATTGGGGCTGATCGAACAGAACAAGCCGGCCTTGGCCATTGTGGATTCGGCGCAAACCATCGTCTCGCAGGAGGTCGATGGCATTTCCGGCGGTTCGACTCAGGTGCGCGAAGTGGCAAGCGCGCTGATAGATACCGCTAAGACACTTGACATTCCAGTATTTCTGGTTGGTCATGTGACCAAGGACGGTTCGATTGCAGGCCCGCGCACATTGGAGCATCTGGTCGATGTGGTCTGTCAATTCGAAGGCGACAGCGAGACTGCGCTGAGAATGCTGCGAGCGGTGAAGAATCGTTTTGGCCCGACCGATGAAGTCGGCTGTTTCGACATGAGCGGCGAGGGCATCGAAGAGGTCACCGATCCCGCCGGATTGTTCCTGTCTGGAGACGGCCCTGATGCGGTCAACGCGGCACCCGTGGAAGGCACCTGTGTGACGTTCACATTGGATGGGCATCGCAGTCTGCCTATCGAAGTACAGGCTCTGGTCACCACGTCGGTGCTGCCCACACCTCGACGTGCGGTCAATGGCGTGGACCCCAGCCGTATCGCCATGCTGGTCGCGGTGCTCTACCGCCACAGCAAGCTCAACCTGCTGTCCAACGACCTGTATATCTCCACTATTGCCGGAGGCCAGGCCAAGGAGCCCGGTTCCGACTTGGCGATAGTGGCGGCACTGGCGAGCGCCGCCACGTCAAAACCCATTGCTCGAGCCACGTGTGCCATCGGGGAAATTTCCCTGACCGGTCAGGTGCGCCCGGTACCGCGTATGGAATATCGCCTTCGCGAGGCCGCGCGCCTTGGCTTTACGACGGCGGTCATTCCTCCTCTGCGCAAGCCAGTGCATGTCGAGGGACTTCGGCTGGTGGAGTCCAACACATTGTCCGACGCATTAGACGCCTTGGGAGTGCGTAAATAGCCCTGAGATATGCCTCAGGCGGTAAGACGCTTGGTCTCTTCGACGTTGCGCTTGAGTTCGTCAACGAGTTGGTCGGGGCCATCAAACTTGACCTGCGGGCGCAGGAAACCGATGAATTCAACGCGAACCTTATGGCCGTACAGATCAATCCACTCATCGGTGATGCAGTAGGCCTCCACTACGCGTTCGTTGAGTCCTGTTTTCTCGCTGAAGGTGGGTTTGGTGCCAATGGAGATGGCGGCGGGCCAACGGTTTTCACCATCTACCAGCCAACCGGCATAGACGCCGTCGACCGGAATGTAGCCTGCAATGTCGGAGCCAAGATTGGCGGTGGGGAATCCGATGGTGCGGCCGCGCTCCTCACCGTGCACCACTTCGCCTTCGATGGCGTGCGGAGCACCCAGAATGGCGTTGGCATCCTGGATTCGGCCATGAGCCAGCAGGTAGCGCACATTGGTGGAGCTCCATGCGCGCATTGCCTTGGCCTGGTTCTTCTTGCTCCATGCACGGCGCTCGGCCTTGGTGACATTGGCCAGCGGGTCGACGGGCTCTCCCCATCCGCTCGGGGCTTCCGGCTTGAAATCGCGCGGAATACGCACTTCGCCCGGGCCACGGTCATCGACCACGTCAAGTTCGAATACACCGGTGGCGACGGCAAGATTGGCGATATGCTTCACATCACCTTCTCGTCCCTTGCCCATGGCGGCATCCTGCCCGAGGACCAGCGTACGCATGCCCAGCTTGCCGGTGAGTCGGCCAAGGAAGAAAATGTATGACATGGCTGCGAAGGCCAGCGTGTAGTGCACGACCAGCACATGGTCCACGCCGAACTGTTCCATGCGGTGCAGTCGATCATCCACACTGGTCAACGCTTCGGCATCCACATTCTGCGCCACAGGTTCCTCGCCATGGTGAGAGGCGGCCCAGCCGTGCACGAATGCGGGGCGCGGGTCAAACAGAATCACCACGGAAAAAGCACCATGCTGGTGCGCGAGTTCCACCACGCGCTTGATCACCGCCTGATGACCCAAGTGCATGCCATCAAATGCGCCCAATGTCACCACGGCCTTCTTGTCGTTACCGAACGAGGGCCATTCAATCGAGCCTTCGGCGTCAGGGGTCAGGTGCGTGATATCCATCAGTGTGCTATTCCTTTTATCCGTGCGATGTTATTCGTGCCATATAGGCGTTGTTGTGCGCGGCCTGTATCAAGCTGCACTTTTCACCGCGTCCACTTTACGCGAGGGGGAATACGGTGACCGGCTTGGCCTGATGAGCGTTGGCACGCTCGATAATCGCCGCCACATCATGCGTTTGCGGCACAATGGCGGCAGTGGGCTCGCTGATCGCACGCTCGATACGGCGGCCGAAGCGTAATTCGCTGGCCTCCTCAGGAGTGATGTCAAGCGCCGGCATCGCACCTCGAGCGGCCTGTTCCATGGTGAGGGCATGGTCAAGCAGCCAGTTGCGGCGCTCGTCACCGGCAAGACCTTCAGGAGTGTCCAATACGCACTTGTTGCGCGTGACGGTTTGCCCTTCCCGATTAGTGATCGTCTTCTGATCGGTATGTGCGGTGACGGTATGGGTTCGCGTGCCAAGCATCGCCTCAGGAGCGATAAGTCCGCTGGCATCGTCCGGCAACGCGAATCGGCCGACTCGCGTACGGCGCAAACGGGTCAGGTATCCGCCGACGCCAAGTTCATTGCCGAGGTCGCGGGCGAGCGCGCGGATATAGGTGCCCGATGAACAGCTGACCCGCACGTCAACATCAAGTGCGGGAATCGCTCCCGTGTTCGCGTCTTCCCGCAATGGTTCAGCGGCCTGCTCCCCTGCTACGAATCCGCTGCGGATATTCAGCACGGTGAATTCGCTGATGGTCACCGGGCGAGGTTTGAGTTCCACCTCCTTGCCTTCGCGAGCCAAGTCGTAGGCACGCTGGCCGTTGATTTTGATGGCGGAGAACGTATTGGGAACTTGTTCGATATCGCCGGTGAAATTGGTGGCGATGGTGCGAGTGAGCAGATCTTGCCATGAGGCAGTTGGTGACGCCGTTGGTTCGCCGCTCTGGCCGCCCTCGGTCAGCTGCGCTGACAGCGTCTGCCAGCGGGAGCGGGCTTCATCATCGACAAGCACCTCACCTTCGGCATCGTCGGTAGTGGTGCGCAGGCCGAGGCGTATGGTGGCCTCGTAGGTTTTGTCATGCGCCACGATGGCGTTGAGCAGTCGCGTGGCGTGGCCGAAGGCGATGACCAGCGTGCCAGTGGCCATGGGGTCAAGGGTGCCGGCGTGACCGACCTTCTTGATGTGCAACGCGCCGCGCACGGCGGCAACAGCGTCGAAACTGGTCACGCCTTGCGGCTTGTCGATGATGAGTAGGCCGCTGGGGGTTGTATGAAGCACACTACTCCTCGTCGGACTCGAACTCATCGTCCTCGGCTTCGGCCTCGTCGTCGTGCTTGTACGGATCGGCGTCGCCGGCGTACTGGGCGGTGGCGCGAACACGGGCGAGTTCTTCGTCACGCTTCTTGGCCACGGCGAGAATGTCTTCGATCTCGTGAGCCTCGCCGGGCACTTCATCGAACACGAATTGGAGCTGCGGAGTCAGGCGCAGGCCAGCCTTGTGGCCCACCAGAGAACGCAGGTGGCCCTTGGCCTGATCGAGGGCCTGCTGGGCGCGCTTGCGTTCGCCTTCCTCATGGCCTTCGTGGCCGAGCTGGGTCCAGTAGACCTTGGCGATCTGCAAATCGTTGGTCACACGAACTTCGGTGACGGTGATGCTGGCGAGTCGCTTGTCATGCAGTTCGCGCTCAATGGAGGAGGCGACGACACGCTGAATCAAGGCCGCAATACGTGCGGCGCGCGGGTTGGTTCCTGCCATAGGAATTTCCTTTTCTAGACTTGAGCCCCCTCTGACGAGGGGCTGCCGAACGCAGTGAGGCTGGGGGAGAGAAAATCATGGAACTACCATGTCTCTCCCCCAGCCAGCCTGCGGCTGACAGCCCCCTCGTCAGAGGGGGCTTAACAATGACTACTTGCGCTCGACTTCCTGCATCTCGAAGGTCTCGATGATGTCGCCGAGTTCAATGTCGTTGAAGGTGCCGAGGTTGATACCAGCCTCGTAGCCTTCCTTGACGGACTGAACGTCGTCCTTGAAGCGACGCAGCGAGGAGATCTCGAGGTCGTTGACCGTGGCCACGCCGTTGCGCAGGATACGGCACTTCGTACCACGCTTGACCTCGCCGTCCTGCACCATGACGCCGGCGATGTTGCCGAACTTGGAGGAGCGGAAGATCTCGCGGATCTCGGAGTGGGAGGTGACGACCTCTTCGTATTCCGGCTTGAGCATGCCCTTGAGGGATGCCTCGATGTCTTCGATCGCACGGTAGATGACCGAGTAGTACTTGATCTCCACGCCCTCGCGCTCGGCAAGGTCCGCGACCTGACGGTTCGGACGCACGTTGAAGCCGATGATGACGGCCTTGTCGACCGTGGCCAGGTTGACATCGTTCTGGGTAATCGCGCCGACGCCGCGGTGGATGACCTGGATGCCGACCTCGTCGGACACCTCGATCTTCATCAAGGAATCCTCGAGCGCCTCGACCGAACCGGACGAATCGCCCTTGATGACAATATTGAGCATGTCGATCTCGGACTCGGCGAACTTCTTCTTGAAGTCCTCGAGGGAGACGACCTTGCGACGCTTGGCCAGCTGGGCGGCACGCTCGGTGGCCTGACGCTTTTCGGCGATCTGGCGGGCGGCACGATCGTCAGAGGCGACCAGGAAGAGGTCACCGGCGGTGGGCACGGAGGTCAAGCCCAGCACCTGAACAGGTGTGGACGGACCGGCTGCCTCCATCGGCTGACCGTTCTCGTCGAGCATGGCACGCACGCGGCCGTACGAAGTGCCGGCCACGATGGCATCGCCCACATGGAGTGTGCCGGACTGCACGAGCACGGTGGCCACGGCACCACGACCCTTGTCGAGTCGGGCTTCGACGGTGGCACCACGGGCGTCCATGTCGGGGTTGGCGCGGAGGTCCAGCTCAGCGTCAGCCGTGAGCAGCACGGCTTCGAGCAGCTTGTCGACGTGCAGGTTCTGCTTGGCGGAGATGTCGACGAACATGGTGTCGCCACCATACTCTTCAGGGACCAGGCCGAACTCGGTGAGCTGGCCGCGGACCTTCTCCGGGTTGGCACCGGGCACATCGATCTTGTTGACGGCCACGACGATCGGCACCTTGGCGGCCTGAGCGTGGTTGATGGCCTCAACGGTCTGGGGCATCACACCATCGTCGGCGGCGACCACGAGGATCGCGACATCGGTGAGCTCGGCACCACGGGCACGCATGGCGGTGAACGCCTCGTGGCCAGGGGTATCGAGGAAGGTGATCTTGCGCGGTTCGCCTTCAAGGTTCACGGTGACCTGGTAGGCACCGATGCGCTGGGTAATGCCGCCGGCCTCACGTGCGATGACGTTGGTCTTGCGGATGGTATCCAGCAGTCGGGTCTTACCGTGGTCGACGTGGCCCATGACGGTGACGACCGGCGGGCGAGGCTTGAGATCCTCGTCATCCTGCAGTTCTTCCGCGTCAAGGTTGATGTCGAACTGCTGGAGCAGTTCCTTGTCTTCCTCTTCTGCGGAGACGAGCTGGATGTTCCAGCCGATCTCTCCGCCCAGAATCTGGAAGGTCTCCTCATCCAAGGACTGGGTGGCGGTAGCCATCTGACCCAGGTGGAAGAGCACGGTGACCAGCGCGGCCTGGTTGACGTTGATTTTCTCCGCCAGATCGGCCAGGGACGCGCCCTGACGCAGACGGATGGTCTGGCCGTTGCCGTTGGGGATGCGAACGCCGCCGATGGTCGGTGCTTTCAGCTCCTCATACTCATGACGCTTTGCCAGACGGTTCTTACGGGCCTTTGAGGACTTGCCGCCCTGACGGCCGAATGCGCCTGCGGCACCGCCGCGACCACCACGACCGCCTCCACGTGCGGGACCGTTGCTCGGTGCGCCGCCGCCCTGGAAGTTATTGCCGCCGCCTTGGCCCCCACGGAAGCCGCCGCGTGCGCCGCCCTGACCGGCACCCTGGGAGCCGCCGCCCTGACCCGGACGGTTGTGGCCCCACTGGCCGGGACGCGGACCGCCCTGACCACCTTGGCCCGGACGACCGCCACGGAAGCCGCGGCCCTGCCCCTGGCCTTGGCCGGGACGGCCCGGACGACCGCCACGACCGCTATCGGCAGTCGGACGAGCCATCGGATGTGGACGCGGAATATCACCCGGCGTCGGGGTGTGCATACCCTGCTTGCGGGAGAACGGGTTGTTGCCCGGGCGCGGGCCCTGAGCGTGCGGGCGCGGAATCGCGTTTGAAGCGGCATTGCCGCCATTGGCACCGGCGCCGCCCTGAGCATGCGGGCGCGGAGCTGAAGCATTGCCGCGGTTGTTCTGGTGCTGACCCGGCTGGCCATTGTTCGGATGGCCCTGGTTGTTACGACGATCGTTGTTACGGCGATCGTTCGGGCGACTCTGACGACCGTTCTCACGGCCTTCGCGATTATCGCGACCATTCTCACGGTTGTCGTGCTGACCGTGGCGGCCGGGGGTCGGCATGCCGGTGCGTGCGCCGCCCTGCGGACGCGGTGTCGGTGCACCCGGAGTCGGAGCCTGCTGATGTGCCGAGGCGGGCGACGCCTGACGTGCGGGAGCGGCCGGAGTCGGTGCGGAAGATGAAGTGGAAGCCGGGGCCGAAGGTGCGGCCGGGCGGCGCTGCTGCACGGGCTTGGCGGCCGGCTTTTGTGCGGAAGATGCGGGCTTGGAATCACCCTTGGCGTTGTCCTTGGCGAACTCTGCCTTCAGACGCCGGGCTACCGGCGGTTCAATCGTAGAAGAAGCGGACTTGACGAATTCTCCCATGTCCTTAAGCTTCTCAAGCACGGTTTTGCTATCGACGTTCAAAACCTTAGCCAGTTCGTATACGCGTGGTTTCGCCACTAATTACTCCTATTCTGTGACCACGCGCGTGCATGGGCGTGGTCAGTTGGTGATGACGGCAAGCCTACCCTGTCTCATCGTGCGACCATGATCGTGTTACCTCGTCTCTGGTGTGGGCGATTTCGCGCACGCTGCGCCAACCCACATACGCCAATCAAGCATACTCATAGCGCTGGATAGCGTAGACGCAGCGAGCCGCGCCATTGCTGACGCGGCTCATATCAGGAAATAATGCGCCCTGAAGATCATTCGCCTTCAAGCCCGGGGCCTATTCGGCTTCCGGAACAGCAGCCTCGGCCGCAGCCTGGGCGGCCTTTTCGGCGGCGACCTTCTTGGCATGAGCCTCGGCGGATTCGATGCCGATCTTCCAGCCGGTCAGCTTGGCTGCCAGTCGTGCGTTCTGGCCTTCCTTGCCGATGGCCAGGGACAGCTGGTCGTCGTGGATGAAAGCGATGGCGGTCTTGTTCTTCTCACTGATCACCTGCACGCCGGTGGCCACAGCCGGGGACAGCGCGGCTGCCACGAACTTGGCCGGATCGTCGGAGTAGTCGACGATGTCGATCTTCTCCGGGCCAAGGTTCTCCATAACGGCACGCACACGAGCGCCGCCGGGGCCGATCAGCGCACCCTTCGGGTTCACGCCATCGGTGTTGGCCTTGACCGCGATCTTGGTGCGGGCGCCGGCCTCACGAGCGATGGCCATGATGGACACGGCACCGGAGACCAGTTCCGGCACTTCACGCTCGAACAGCTTGCGGACCAGCTCCGGGTGGGAGCGGGACACCACGATCTCCGGGCCCTTGATGCCACGGGCCACGTTCACCACGTACACGCGGATGCGTTCGCCGTGGCGGTAACGTTCGCCGGGCACCTGCTCACGGCGAGGCAGAATGGCTTCGACATCGCCCATCGCGACATGCACGTTGGAGGGGTCGGAAGCATCCTGTTGGATGATGCCGGTGATGAGCTTGCCCTTCTGACCGGAGAACGCGCCGAATACCTTCTCATCTTCGGCGCGGCGGAACAGCTGGGTGATGACTTGGCGTGCAGTGGCGGCGGCGAGACGGCCGAAGTCACGCGGGGTGTCATCGTATTCCTCGCCCAGCTTGGGAGCGGGGTGAGGGTTGTCTTCGGTGGGTTCGACCGGGATTTCGTCGGCGGCCCACACGGTGAAGTTGCCGGAACGTTCGTCAAGCTCCACGCGCGCGTGCTTGGCGGCGTGCGGGGTCTTGAGGTAGGCGAGGCGCAGGGCCTCTGCCAGCGCATCATCCAGGGTTCCGGGGTCGATTCCTTGCTCGGCGGCGAGCTTGTGTATTCCTGTCAGGTCCAGTTCCATCGATCCGTACCTCCTATGAAGTTATGCGGCGCATGGCCTATGAGTGGTCACAGTTAGCTATTAGTGTAGGTTTCCATGCAGACACGCTTCTCTTCAGGACGGTTTACCCGGCGCTTGGCATCCGCACTATGCGCGAGCGCGATGCTGTGTTCGCTTTCGGCGTGTTCGATGCCGCGACTGGCCGGACGGGCCGAGGCGGAAGCTCAGATGAGCCCTTGCGAGAAAGCGATGACGTTGGCGGACTACGCCACCCATCCGGCTGAAGGCACGCCGTTATTGGAGCAGTATGCCACCGGTCTGGCCGCTCCCCTGGCTTGGATTGACGTTGCCGGGTATTGTTCGGGTCGTTTTGCCGAGGGAACGTTACGTGACGCGCAGACCAAGCAATGGCTGACTTTTCTGGCCGATAAATTCGGGCAGTCCGCGCCTGAGGTGACGCCGGCGCGTCTTGATGGCGTCACGTCCGCCAACGTTGACCGATCGGTATTGGATGCGATGGCCGTGGCCGAGGATCGCGCCGGATTCGCTATCGAGGTCTTGACCGCACGAGGACAGACCGCTGGGGCTACGTTGGCGTTGAGCGATATGCATAAGACCGCCGGGCAGCAGCTGGTGTCGCTGGCCAATGGCAATTTTGATGATTCCGGCGCACAATCCAGTTCTTCCGGCCAAAGCGACCCCCGCCAAAAGGTCTATGCCATCGACCAGCTACTGGCCAACCCCACCACCATCGCCGACAAGGCAAGTGGCCAAACCGTACCGACCGTCGCCGCCATCGAAATGGACTGCGCCCGCGCGCAGATCAAGGCCGTGGCCGAATCGAAATCTTCCACCGAGAGCGATACGCTGCTCATCCTCGCCGCACTGGCCGCCAAGCACGCCTACACCGCGTTCCAACTTGGCTACCCAGCGACTGACGCCGCATTGTTCGAGTAGACACACACTGCGGCATATGTCTTTTTCCCGCAGTGGCGTATAAGACGACCAGTACAAGACAATAATCTGTAGTTTTCACTCATCTGTAGCCGTCGAATATGTCGTCGTACGATTATCGCAATACGCACTCCCACATTTTCCCCCGTATTATGTGTCTGCCTCTCACATTTTTCGGGAAAAAATGTGAGAGATGGTCGGTGAAAGCCACACGTCCGACAGCCACCGGTGACGAGTAGTCATGCATCTTCGTCTTGTGGGACGGCAGAGAAGTTTGACCATTTTCTGCGTGCCGTCCCACAAAAACGCGGGATAGCAGAAGCATCAATCGTTTGCCGTCTGCGGCATCCCGCACCGTCGGCCTTCAAAACCGCAGAATAACGCCAATTCCCATTACCAACCATGGTCGTCCAGGGGAGACACTGTGGGACGGCAGACAAAAAACGCCGAAATCCACGTGGCGTCCCCCACACCTCGTAAAACTCTCACCCTGAAAAGTACTACAGGCGCAATATGCAAAGCTACAACCCTATACCATCCGCAACTAAATCGAGGTACGTGCTCGCCGTAGCATGCTGCGGCACACACCGTCCACAAAGCCAATGCGGATTGTCAGTGAGCAAGTCGAGTTGAGGCACGTTCCACCAATGTGAAATCGGTGGTGTACGTACGGGCCGGTCCTGAGTACCCTTCGATGCGGTCGATAAGCATGTCAACGGCATGCTTGGCATAATCGTCGATATGTGGATCAATGGTGGTCAGCGCCGGCACCGAGTACTTGGCTTCCGGCACGTTATCGAAGCCGACAACTTGTACATCGTCAGGTACACGCAAACCACGTCGTTGGTTCCGGGGTTTAATCTCAAAAAGGGAGGACGGCCGTTTTGGCCGTTCTCCCTAGCAATGGCGGGCAACCGGATGTCAGTCGGCGTCGGTGGTGACCTTGAAGCCGTTGTCTTCCGCGTATGCCTTGAGCTTCTGCTGAGCCTTGGCCATGGCGCCTACCAGATCGCCGTTCTCATTCATCTCCGGCACGATGACATCGTTGAACACGACCTCCACCTGAGACATGAACGGGAGATACTCCCAATCGGTATTGACGTTATCCATGGAATCGAAATAGACCGAGTTAACGTCCGTATTCGCGAAGTATCCATCGGTTTCTTTCTTCTCGCGCACCGTCTTATCGTCCTGATAGACGGAAGCCGCCATGAAGTAATTGCCGCTGTTGGTATCCTGCCAAGACTGGATGGCGTCCGGAGCGGAATCGAGCCAGTTGATGAAGGCAAGAGCTGCTGCTTGCTTTTCCTTCGGGCATGCCGCAGCAACGCTCATCATGGAGCCGACGGAGGAAGACTGGAAATGCTGGTTGTTCCAGGATGGCGGAGTTGTGACCACCATCTTTCCCTTGAGGCTCGGGTTCTGGTCCTTATACATGTTGCCCATCCAGTTTTCGCTGATGAAGGTGGCATAACGGCCATCGTTTACCGAACGGTTGAACTCGTCAGTGTAAACGGTACCACCTTCAAGGGCACCATCCTTCAGGCACTTCTGCAGGAATTCCGTGAATTCCTTTGCTTTTCCGCTGTTCATAGTCAGTTCGACGTCGTCCACGGAATTAACCTTCCACAGACGCGCTCCAACGGAACGGTAGAGGTTAGTGAAGAAGGAGATGTCGGATCCCAGGATTCCCATATATTTGTTGGAATCTTCTTTGTGGAGCTTAATGCCCTCGTTGTAGATGTCTTCCCAGCTTTCTGGCACCTGCAGGTTATGTTCGTCCAGAATATCCTTTCGCACATAGTTGGCCAATGGTGTGGCGTCCTGCGGCGCACCGTAGAGGCCGCCGGCGTAATGCACCTGAGCCCATGCAGTCTTGGTGTATAGCTTGCTCCATGCCTTTTCGATGCTATCGTTGGCGAAATTCAGCAATGCACCCGAAACCGCGAACTGCTGGAATTTATTAGCGCTCATCTGCACGACGTCGGGAATATCCTTCTGGGCTTGAACGACGTTCTGGAACTTGGTGAAATGATCCTCCGCGGCACCGGTGTTGACAAAGTTGATTTTGATGTGCGGGTACTTCTTCTCGAATGCCTTGACAGTGGGCTCCATCTGCTTGGCGGAATAGGCCCAGACGGTCAGTTCGACGTTCTTCGAGGTGTCGGTCAGAGCGTTTTCGACGTCCTGCGCGGTCACATCGCTCTTGGCCTGGTTCCCATTAGTGCTGGAACCACATGCCGAGATCCCGGCCGTCATTGCCAGCGCCGCGATAGCGGCCACAAGCCTGATACTCTTCTTCATGATTACTCCTTTGTGTGTCATGAATTACTATTTTGTTGTTTTCCCAAAGGGCGGATGCCGCACGGTCACCAAGGCAACGAATGGGTGATCGTAGGGACCGTGCGGCCGAGGGTTCACTGCTTGACAGAGCCGGCCGCGAGGCCAGACTGCCAGTACTTCTGCAGGAACATGAATGCGATGATCAACGGAACAACTGCGATAAGCGAGCCCGTGATAATGAGGTTGTTCGGAACCTGACCGTTGGCAGTTCCCTGGGCACCCATCTTCAGCCACATGTTCAGACCGACTGTCAACGGGTAGTCGTTGGTGTCCGAGAGCATGATCAGCGGCAGGAAGTAGTTGTTCCAGACACCGACCAGCGTGAACAGCAGTACAGTGACGAAACCTGGAGACAGCAGCGGGAAACCGACCTTCCAGAAGATGGTCCAAGTGCTTGCACCGTCCAGTTTCGCGGCTTCGATCAGCGACACCGGGATCGAGGTCTGCGCATAGATGATCATCAGATACAGGCCGAACGGTGTAGCCAGCTGCGGAATAATCACGGCCCACGGAGTGCCGACCAGCCCGATCTTCGAATACATGAGGAACAGCGGCACGGTGATTACCGTGGAAGGAATTGACATGAATGCCAGAGTGACGGCCAGCAGGGCGTTACGTCCGGGGAATCGCATGGTGGCGATGGCATACCCGGCGAAAGTGGCAATGATGGTTGCACCAACACCTGCTACCACTGCGTACATGATCGTATTGAACAGCCAGCGGGTATAGGCGCCATTCTGGTAGGAGAACGTGTCCTGCACGTTCTGCCAGAACACATTCCTGTCATCGAACCACAGGCCGAAAGAGCTGAAGATGCCCTCACTGGTCTTTGTGGAAGAGAAGATGACCCACAGCAGCGGCACGAGGCAGTAGATGACCATCACAGCCATGATGATGTGCAGCAGCCAGTTGAGCACACGCTGCTTGCCGGTCAGCTTCGGAGCCGGCTCACGCTGCTGCATGCGCTTGTAACGCTTGCTTGCCTTGAGCGCCAGTTTGGCGTCTCTGCGCTGCAGCGACTTGGAACGTGGTTTTGCGATTGCTTCACTCATCACTTGTTCTCCCACTTGTTGCCGATGATCTTAACGACGGCGACCAAGGCCATGACGATGATGCCGACGACCAGAGAGACGGAAGCAGCATAGTTGACGTTCTGACCATTGAATGCGAGGTTGTAGGTGTAGATGTTCGGCGTATAGCTGCTGTTGATCACGTCCGGGGCAGAAGTCCGCAAGATGTTCGGCTCGTTGAACAGCTGGAGTGTACCGATTACAGAGAAGAGGACTGTCATCACGATAGTGCTCTTAATCTGAGGAATCTTCACGGACCAAGCGATGCGCAGCTCCGAAGCGCCGTCAATACGGGCAGATTCGTACAGGTCGTTCGGAATGCCGATCAGCGCAGAATAATAAATCAGCATGTTATAGCCAAGGAAGCACCAAGTGCAGATGTTTGCGATGGCGAACAGCATGAGCTGCTTCGACAGCATATTAGGAGCCGCTACGCCAAGCATGCCGGCGATTTGTCCAAAAAGACCATACTTATCGCCGTAAATGTATCCCCACATCAGCGCTGCGATGACGCCTGGGACGGCATAAGGCAGGAACAGCAGGATTCGCGGCACTGCGATATGGCGGATTCTCTGGGAGTCCAAGATGAGCGCCGCCACGAGGGACAGAATCAGATTCATCGGAATCTGAATCGCCGCGTAGATCAGCACGTTCTTAAAGCCGCCCCACAAAGCCTCATCCTTAAACGCAGCTATGAAGTTGTCGAAGCCCGCGAATGTGGTGCCACCGAGAAGGGACTGCTTGAAGAAGCTGAGATAAAGCGCGTAGAACATCGGGATGATCATGCCGAACAGGAAGACCACCACGTATGGAAGACAATACAATATGCCTATGTATTGGCGCTTCGGCTTGCGCATCACGGAAGTACCCGGTTGCGCCGTTGCATTTGTCATAGTTTTCTCCTAACCCGTCTGAATGAGCCTGCCAACAACATCGTCGCCATTGCCGTTTCATCCATCGGTACGTTCTTCAATGTACAAGGCTTTAAAAAAAAAAAGCAAATAAAACTTCATTGCGCGTGGCGAAATTTTCGTCATCTTGTTTCCCCACCTTAAAAGGGCTTCATTGCAACGATATACACAAAATCGCACTCATCGAAGAAACAGCAGCCAATCCATGGCTGCAGCATCCATCTCCGCTATATAGGCAGCAACACGCCGATAGAAAAGCTGTTCTAGAGTAGCGAAAATTTCGATACTCCATATGTAACGCTTTTTGCAGCGGCGCATACGAAAAGAGAAGAGCCGGGGGTAGGTATTGATAACTGGACCGGGGGAATGATCGCCACGCAATATCTCATATCATTGGGGCATCGACGAATCGCCGCATCACTGGCCCTACTAATTCACAATCCTCACAAGCGCGGCTGAGCGGATACATGGCGACGCTGCAGAAAAACGGCATCAGCGCGGATCCGCATCTCATCAAGGTCGGCGACTACGTATCCGACAAGGCATACAAGGCGGCATGCGATCTCCTGGAAATGAGGGAGCAGGACCGACCGACCGCCATCTTCGCGTTCAACGATCTCGGCGCGATCAACGTCTATCGCGCCGCCCGACAGCACGGCATCAGTCTGCCCGAACAATTATCGATCATCGGTTTCGACGATGTCTATCCTGCGGCAAGCATGTGCCCATCCCTGACGACCATCAGGCAGCCATTCGGCCTCATCGCCAGACAATGCATCGACCTGATTCTCGAAGCGCGGGAAGGGAAGGTGGAACAGAATTACTTCATTCTTCCCACGCAGCTTGTCGAACGCGAAAGCTGCGTATCGCCAGCACGTCCGTAACTCAGCAACGGAACACAGAATCAGCTTCCACGAAGCACCCATGCATATGCAATCCGTCTCTGGCACAAGCATTTACTTCTGTTTACCAGATGAAAATACAATATCGTGCGATTACGGGGGGCGCAGCCCTAGCCTCAGCTGGAGGTCAGGAAGGTTTCGTTGCCTCGGGTGAAGTCGAGGACGGCA
>ERZ1031885.228-NODE-228-length-24806-cov-7.670680_pt1 | contig 24806 bp, 15 predicted proteins | sample MGYA00518168_ERZ1031885 | MGnify/ENA primary metagenome ERZ1031885 (study PRJEB33719, sample SAMN04261269) | wastewater metagenome | biome: rural village; feature: human; material: feces | host: Homo sapiens | place: El Salvador | collected 2014-01-14 ...
TTCGATTAGGACTGTAAAAGAGGATCGCCTTATGGAACTCCTTTACCGCGGCAAGCAGAGACCTCCGCTACAATCAAGATTACTCTTTTTATTTTTTATCTGTCTTCTCTTCCTTCTTCTCCGTTCCTTCATCCTTCTTCTCCGGATGAAGTATATTCTTCACGGTTTCGCCGATGGGCAGCTGGTCGAGAACGCCAAGACTTGGCGCTACGGTTTTCACGAGCGAGTTGAGGAAGTTGCCGGTTGCTCCGTCGCCACCGTCGAACACCGTGACGTTGCCGAGCTGCATCTTCTCGAACGCCTTCACCTGCTCGCCTGCAATCTCCTTCCACTGGTCCACCATCTTGTACTGGATAGCGATGGCCGGGTTGAGTTCGGCGGCTTTCACCATTGTCTGGAAGCCGTCAGCCTCAGCCAGGAGCGACATCTTCTTACCCTCTGCCTCGGCTTCGAGACGCATGCGTATCGCCTTTGCCTCAGCCTCAGCCTGCGCCAGCGTAGCCTTTGCCTTCGCTTCAGCCTCGCGTATCACCTTCTCTGCCACGGCGTCTGCCTGCAAGATAGCCTCCTGCTTGGCTACTTCTGCCGGCACAATCTTCTCTGCCTTCAGCGACGACTCCACCTTCAGAGCCTTCGCCTCCTCCACTTCCTTCTGCGCCTTCTCGCGTGCGGTCTGCACGGCAGCCTCCGAACGCGCAGCAGCTTCGCCAGCCTCCTTGTCGGCGTTTGCCTGAGTAACCGAGAGTTGGGCATTTGAAAGCGCTATTTCTTTCTGCGCCTCGTTGCGACCTATGGCGGCTTTCTTTTTCGCCTCCGCCTGCTTAATCTCCATATCCGAGTTAAGCTCTGCGATGCGACTCTCCTTCGCCGTGTTCGCCTGCTCCACATTGATGTTCATCTCGGCCTCAGCGCGAGCCACCTGCGACTCCTTGTCGGCGTTTGCGAGCGCCACCTGCGACACACGCTCCTTGTCGGTCTGCGCAACGGATATCTCCTGCTCCTTGCGTGTGGCGGCGATAGCCACCTCCTGGTCCTTGCGAGTCTCGGCAACGCGTGTCTCACGCTCCTTAATCTGGTTCGCAATCTTTATCGCACCGAGCTTCTCCTGCTCCTCAATGTTAGCCTGAGCCTCGTTCTGCGCCTTCGACTCTGCCTCCTTACCGAGGTTGACGATATAGTTGGCGGCGTCGCGGATGTCGCTGATGTTGATGTTCATCAGATACAGACCGAACTTGCGCAGCTCGGTGTCGATATTATCCTTCACCTTGGCGAGGAACTTGTCGCGGTCGGAGTTGAGTTCCTCGATGGTCATGTCGGCGATGACGAGACGCATCTGTCCGTAAACCACGTCGGTGATAAGGTTCTGCTTGTCGTCCATCGAGAGTCCGAGCATACGCTCAGCGGCGTTCTGCATTACTTCGGGGTCGGTGCTGATGGCAACGGTGATGGTCGTGGGCACGTCTACGCGGATGTTCTGCGCAGAGATGGCGCCCGTGAGCTTGCAGTCTATCTGCATCGGCTTCATCGAGAGGAAGTCGTAGCCCTGGATGATAGGCCACACGAAGGCAGCTCCGCCGTGGTAGAGCTTCGCCGACTTCGATCCGCCGGTCTTACCGTAAACGACGAGCACCTCGTCTGACTTGCACTTGCGGTAGCGCGAAAGAACACCAATGATGCCGAGCAGCACGATTACGACGAGCAAGCCGGCGAGAAGGAAAATGTTTGATTCCATAGCATTTTTTTAGTTGTTAGTTTTTAATTATTAGTTATTAATTTTTAGGCGGAGAAGATGAGGAGTGTTGAATGAGGAGTGTTGAGTGTTGCGCTCGGCTTTGCCGCTTGCCAGAGCAAGAATTGTCGGCTGCGCGGATGAGAAGAAGCAAACAAATCATCCGCAGTCAAAGTAGCATTTGTCAACACATCAACATCTCACCACCTCAACACCTCACTATCTCAACACCACACCATCTCACTCAATATAATACTTATTGTCGCGGTACTCCTTTATCGTAACCACCTGGTCGGTCTTATAGTCGGTGCGTCCCGACTCCGACACCACATCGAGCTCGCGCTCCGCGCCGTCGCGCTTCACGAACACCGTATAGCGTCCGTCGCCAACATTGATATAAACCCTGCCAGCACGCCCAACGATATTCTGCGGACGCTCCGGCTTGCGCAGATTCTGCAGTCTGTACGCCAGCACGTACGAGTAGAACAGCACGAGCATGAACACCACGCCCACCAACACAGCCAAAGCATACATCTGCCACGTGTCGCCGTCAAACAGCACACGCGTCCAGCCGAAGCCGATAAGAAAGTGGACGAGTCCCTTGAACGAGAACAGACTGCCAAGGTCGAAATCGGCATTGGCGTCGCCGTCCACGTCCATGTCCAAGTCGCCAAAGAACACGGAGATTACAAACTGAAGGAGGAAAATGCCGGTGGCTACCAGCGCGGTTAGCATAAAGATTTCGTGTGAGGTCATGTTGATAGGATGTTGTTATGGTGAGGTGATATTAGGTTGAGATTTGTTGTGATGGTGAGATGTTGAGATTTGTTGTTGTGGTGTTATGGTGATATATGCAAATGTCAACACATCAACACCTCAACACTACACCATCTCAACATCTCAACACCTTACTCCTCCTTCTTCGGGAGCAGCAAGTTGAGCAGTACAGCGAGGAGGAACACAACAGCGACGCAGTTCTCTGCGAACACCGTGCGCACAATCTCGGGGAATATCTTGAACATCTCGGTAGCCTGCGTGAAGCCGAGGCCCACGCTGAGCGAGAGACTCACGATAACCATGTTGCGCTGCGAGAAACCAGTGCGTGCCATCATGCCGAAACCAGCATAAAGAATGCTGCCGAACATCATGATGGTGCAGCCGCCGAGCACAGCCTGCGGAATAGTAGTGAGCGCATGACCCACAACGGGGAACACACCGCCGATAATCATCACCAAAGCGCCGATGCCGATCGTGAAGCGGTTCACAACGCCCGACATAGCAACCAAGCCTACGTTCTGACTGAACGACGTGATTGGCGTACAACCGAACAAGCCCGACACGCTACTTACGAAGCCGTCGCAACTGATGGCTGCGCCCATCTCCTTTGTCTCAGGGTCGCGGTTCAGCGCACCGTTGCACAGCGCCGACGTATCGCCGATAGTCTCCGTAGCCGACACAAGATAAACAGCCACAACCGAGAGTATCGCACCGATGTTGAACTCCGGCGTGAACGGCATAAGACGCGGCATCGACACTACAGCCAAGTCCGATAGACCGCTGAAGTCGACCATTCCCATAAAACAAGCAAGGATGTAGCCCACGATAAGGCCCACAAGAACAGAAAGCGAACGAAGGAATCCCTTTGCGAAAACCTGGCAAAGGAGACAAGCGAGCAGCGTAACAGAACCCACAATCCAGTTGTTCAAGCTGCCAAAATCGGGCGAACCCATGCCGCCCGCAAACGAATTGGCTCCAATAGGCAGGAGGGAGAAACCGATAGCCGTAACTACCGTAGCCGACACGACGTGCGGAATGAGCTTTATCCAATACTTCACGAACAAGCCGAGCACGCCCTCAACAAGTCCGCCCACGATAACCGCACCGATAAGCGTACCCATGCCGTATGCGCCGGCGATGCTGATGGCGAGCGAGAGGAACGTGAACGAGATGCCCATGACGATAGGCAGACGCGAACCGATGCGCCACACGGGGAACAGCTGCACAAGCGTACCAATGCCGGCTATCACCATACAGTTCTGTATGAGCGCCGCACTGACCGCGCTGTCAAGTCCGACAACGCTTGCCAGAATCATGATTGGGGTGATGTTGCTGACAAACATCGCCAGCACGTGCTGCAAACCGAACGGGAGAGCCTTTCCCAACGGCACTCTACCGTCAAGCTGATAGAGATTCTCAATTGATTTTTTCATTGTGTGTATATAAACGTTTATTATAGATCAAAAAATCGCAGAAACTTGTTTTTGATGTGCAAATATAGCGATTTATATTCAAAAACATACACACAACACTCACTATTATTACTACTTTTACTGATTCTCTCGGTTAATCAGGTTCACAACGACCTTCACCATAACGTCCTTCTCCTCGGTTCTACTCTCGGCAATCATCAGCGTGAGCGCCACAAGTGTGTTGTCGGCAATGCGCTTGTGTCCGTCCTCGGCGTAAAGCACACGGTTGTTGTTGAGGAACCAGAGGAAGAGCATCGCAGCAATGCGCTTGTTGCCGTCGCTGAACGAATGGTTCTTCACTACAAGATACAGAAGCATTGCGGCTTTCTCCTCAACCGACGGATAGAGTTCCTCGCCACCGAAGGTCTGGTATATCTGTCCGATGCTGCTCTTGAACGAGTCGTCCTTCTCGTTAGCAAACCACTTGCTGCCGCCGAACTTCTCCTTCAATGCGCTGATTGCCTCCATCGCATTGTCGTAAGTGGCACGGAACGGCTCCTCCTTGGTAGTCTTCGAGATGGAGAGCGACTGATAGTCGTACTGGTCGAGCGTGTCGAGCGCATACACATAGTCGGAGATAACGTTGAACAGTCCGCTATACTCGTCTGTTGTAACCTTGTCCTGCAAACCGACAGCACGCGACATAAGGCGCACAACATCCTTCAGCTCGTTGTAGCGGTCGAGCTTTATCTGCTGATTGATGGCATAGCCCTTGATGAGGTATTGCTTGAGCACGGAGTTAGCCCATTTTCGAAAAGCAACACCCTGCTTACTTTTAACACGATAGCCTACAGATGTTATCATCTCAAGACTAAAATACTCTACCATTTGATCTTGAGTCTTTCCTTCTACTCTACCATAATTCTTGGGTGTCGCAAATTTTGCGACTACCGGTTCGCCCTCCAATTCTTCATGAAGAGCATTGTTTATATGTTTAGACACAGTCTTGTAATCACGACCAAACAGCTCTGCCATTTGTTGTCTATTCAGCCACACTGTCTCATTCTCCAGCTTCACATTAAGTTGCACGCTACCGTCTTGCGAGCGGTATATTTCGATTGAATTGTTCATATTTGTTTTCTTTTTATCGGGTTTAAATCAATCATCAAAAACCACTAATGATTTCCTATATCTATCCTTGTAAAGGTTGTTCCATCTTGAAAAGTATACTGAACAAGTCCATACTTCTTACTCCAAGCATAGCTCACAAGTGAATTGGTGGTGTTTTTATCAGTCGTTCGGAACAACATAATATCATTGATTCTGACTCCATTTATTTTGAGGCACAATGTTTTCAATTGCACTTCATTCAGCCAGCTACTATCTAAGAGTACAGAAGAGAAACATATTGATTTATCATTGAACAGTTTCCATATTTCCAGTATGCCCCCATCTCTACGATTCATAAATCCATATCGTACATGACCATGAGCTGTGTATTCTTTATTACTTGTATTGTAGTGTCCCCAATTAATGGGATTTAAGCTATTACGAATACAAACCTCTAATACTGTGAGAGTGTCTGTATCCGCATATTGTGATTTAAAATACATCCTTTCACCTTCATGCCTATTTGCTATCCATTCCAGTTCGTCGTCACTCATATGCGTAATTCGATGATAAACGCATGTGTTGACAAAACATATAATGAAGAGGATGCAGAGTGACCATTTCAACATCTTTCTCATGTCCGTTTATTTTACTTACTTTGATATTGTGTCGGACAATTTATCTGCCTTTATTGGAAATGCAATGACATTATGTGGATATGAAATTCGTTTTATGCTATATGGTGCTTCTAATCCAGGGCAGTATTCGTTTATTTCCCGATCACTGAAAACCCTAATGTCATCGATGACGTTTTTACAATTCCAACAGTCGGGCGTTAATGCCTTTTCACTATAAAATACAATCGTGAAAGTTTTGCCTGTTTCCAAGTATTTGACAAAGCAGTATTTTGGCGCAGAAGGATGCCACCATTCCCCTATCATATTGGGGTCGGCACCGATGTCAAAAATAGAGAAGTCTCCTCTGCGCTTCATCAGGTATCGTCTGATAGCTTTCTTGCGGTCATGACCATAGTCATTGCTGTCAAGCCAAATCCACAAAGCTTCACTGTCAGTATTGTCAATTGTAACTATAAATTGAACTATTTCGCAGCTGTCATTTGCCACAACCACAGTATCAATCTTTTGGTTGAACGCCAAGGCTGACTGTGAGGCTGTCAGTAAAAGCATCAACAGTATTTCTATTGTTCTCATGCTTATTTGAATAATACTAAATATACATGTTATGAAGTTTCTAATAAATGTCATTTGGGTTTCTTTTGATTTATCTTACCTTGCTTTGTATAATTATTTTACACCCTTTTGTTCCCACAAAAATATCAACTAAAAGGAGAATGCCCGATACCAACATTAAATCTTTTTGAATAAACAATTGGTAAATATGTACATAGACTGCAAACAGTACAATTACCAAGAAGGATAGATTAATTGTTTTACTATTAAGAAATTTAAATCTGAAATTGTATGTTAGAATAAAAATGAGTCCGATTATAAAAGAACAAGAACATCCAATAAGCACGAAATCATTATATAGAGAATCCTCAATCGTCTCTGGTTTCTTCATATTGAGCATATTAAAAACAGAGGCAAAAAACTGACAGATAGTAGCAATGCTTACTAATATGTTTATGATATGTCTCATTTTGATAAAAATTAATTTATTACTTTCATTTTGCAATTACCAACCTGCGCTCCGCCCAATCACCTCTATCGAGGTTGCGGTAGCCAATAGCTTCGCTGATGTGCTGCACCTCCACACGTTCTGAGCCGTCAAGGTCGGCGATGGTGCGCGCCACCTTGAGTATGCGGTTGTAGGCGCGGGCGGAGAGCGAGAACTTCTCCATGGCGGTGCGCAGGAGAGCGATGGAGGCTTCGTCAGGCTCGGCGAACTGGTGAATCATGCGCTCGGTCATCTGCGCGTTGCAGTGTACGCCCTTGAAGTCTTTGTAGCGGGCGGTCTGTATGTCGCGTGCCTTGATGACACGCTCACGGATGGCGGCACTCGGCTCGCCGGGCTGCGCTTTCGAGATGTCCTTGAACGGCACGGGCGTTATCTCGCACTGGATGTCGATGCGGTCGAGCAGCGGACCGGATATCTTGCTCATGTAACGCTGTATCTGTCCGGGCGTGCAGCAGCACTTGTGCGTCGGGTCGTTGTAATAGCCGCAGGGGCAGGGGTTCATCGAGGCGATGAACATGAACGAGCAGGGGAACTCAACGGTGTACTTCGAGCGCGAGATGGTTATCTTATGGTCTTCGAGCGGCTGACGCAGCACTTCGAGGGTCTGCTTGTTGAATTCGGGCAGCTCGTCGGCGAACAACACGCCGTTATGTGCCAGCGATATCTCGCCCGGCTGCGGGTTTATTCCGCCGCCTACAAGCGCCACTTCGGATATGGTGTGGTGGGGCGAGCGGAACGGGCGCTGTGAGATGAGCGACGTGCCGCGCTTCAGCTTTCCGGCTACGCTGTGTATCTGTGTCGTCTCCAGACTCTCCGAGAGCGACAGCGGAGGCAGAATAGAGGGCAGGCGCTTTGCCATCATCGACTTGCCCGAACCCGGAGGGCCTACCATGATAAGGTTGTGACCGCCTGCCGCCGCCACTTCCAGCGCACGCTTCACGCTCTCCTGACCGCGCACGTCGGCGAAGTCGAGGTCGAAGCGGCTCTGCTGTTCGTAGAACTCGCGGCGTGTGTCGACGAACGTCGGCTCGTACACCTCACGCCCCGTGAGCAGCTTTATCACGTCCATGATGTTCTCCATGCCATACACCTCCAGATTGTTCACCACTGCCGCCTCGCGCTCGTTCTGCTTCGGCACAATCAGTCCCTTGAACTTCTCGGCTCTTGCCCGGATAGCTATCGGCAGCGCTCCCTTCACGGGCTGCAGCGTACCGTCGAGGCTCAGTTCGCCCACGAGCATATAGTCGGCGAGCACGTCGCTCGTCACGGCTCCGCTCGCAGTGAGTATAGCCATGGCGAGCGGCAGGTCGAACGAGCTGCCCTCCTTGCGCAGGTCGGCAGGCGCGAGGTTGATGGTGATGTCTGCGTGCGGAAACTTATATCCGTTCACCTGCAGCGCCGACGCTATGCGGTCGCGTCCTTCGCGCACAGCGGTGTCGCCGAGTCCGGTCATGCGATACATCACGCCGGGCACGATATTCACTTCAACGGTTACGGTGGTTACGTCGAGGCCGTTAACGGCTGCGGAATAAGTCTTTACGAGCATAGTTCTATCTGGGTTTTTAACGGGTTAATAGTGCGCAGCACTTTCACAAATCGGAAGTGCCTATTGACTACAAATTTAGTTGTTTCGTTTGTTTTATCCAAGTGTATGGCGTTTTTTCTGCCAAAAATATACTAACTTTGTACAAATTAGATTATCCGATACAATATGGAAGAAGATTTCGACATACGTCAGGAGCAGGGACGCAAGGGCGAGAAGGACTTTGAGAATGCTCTGCGACCGCTGCGGTTCGGCGACTTTAGCGGACAGCAGAAGGTGGTGGAGAACCTCGAAGTGTTCGTCGAGGCGGCGAAGTACCGCGGCGAACCGCTCGACCATACGCTGCTGCACGGCCCCCCAGGACTGGGCAAGACAACGCTTAGCAACATCATAGCCAACGAACTGGGCGTGGGCTTCAAGATTACGAGCGGACCGGTGCTCGACAAGCCGGGCGACCTCGCCGGCATCCTCACTTCGCTGGAGCCGCGCGACGTGCTGTTCATCGACGAGATTCACCGTCTCTCGCCGGTCGTAGAGGAGTATCTCTACTCGGCGATGGAAGACTACCGCATCGACATCATGATCGACAAGGGTCCGTCGGCGCGGTCTATACAGATCGACCTCAACCCGTTCACGCTCGTGGGTGCCACAACGCGCAGCGGACTGCTCACGGCTCCGCTCCGTGCGCGCTTCGGCATCAACCTCCACCTGGAGTACTACGGACCGGAGATGCTGCAGAAGATTATCAAGCGCTCGGCGATGATTCTGAAGGTGCCCATCGACGACGATGCGGCTATAGAGATTGCGCGCCGCTCGCGTGGCACGCCGCGTATTGCGAACGCTCTGCTGCGCCGTGTGCGCGACTTCGCGCAGGTGAAGGGCAACGGACGCATCGACCGCGACATTGCGCGCCTATCGCTCTCGGCGCTCAACATCGACCAGTATGGCTTGGACGAGATCGACAACAAGATACTGCTCACCATCATCGACAAGTTCCGCGGCGGACCGGTCGGCGTGTCTACTATCGCCACCGCTATCGGCGAGGACACGGGCACCGTCGAGGAGGTGTACGAGCCGTATCTCATCATGGAGGGCTTCATAAAGCGCACGCAGCGCGGACGTATGGTGACACCCCTCGCCTACCAGCACCTCGGACGACCGATGATTGGCAGCAATGCTGTGGAGCCGGGACTGTTCGACTAAACACAGTTGAGAGTTATTTTTTTGTTGAGAATTGAGAGTTGAGAGTTATGATATGTTCTGCAGGCTGTGCCTTCTTGTACGCTTTCAAGGTAATCATAACTCTCAATTCTCAATTCTAAATTCTCAACTAAAATAGTTGGCATACTTTTTGCCAAGACGATATTTGCACGATTTGACCGCTCATATCTCGCGAAAAATCAAAAACAAAATCCTTAGTCGATTTTTCGCGAGTTTTGAGCGTGCAGCCGTAAGCGTTTGTCTCACAGCATATTGTAGCGTTTTCTCTAAAAGTGTGCAATTTTCGCCTTAGCAAAACACAACTTATCGTGAGACTTTACAGTGTAAAAGCATAGGTTTTACCTGGTAAAAGCATAGGTTTTACTGGGTAAAGTCTCAAGAGTTACCATGTAAAGTCTCACGAAAAGTTTGTAAAACCTATCGTTTTACACTGAAAAGTCTCAATTTTTATGATTTTCCGGCTGCGCCGACCGATGAAATGGCGCATTTTCGAGAATGCGAATCTCCAGAATGAGATTTTTCGCGGAGGTGACTTGTATTATATTTGCTTCTAAAAGTAGAGAAGTAAAAAGATAAAAAAGTAAAAAAAATAAGTTACCTTTCAGGGGGTGCACTTGTCTCAAGTGCACCAACGTAGCAAGAGATGCACTTTTTACTCGGTTGGTGCACTTGAGACAAGTGCACCCCCTAAAAGGTAGCCTTAATCACACGCTGCGCTCTATTACTTCGAGGCACATGGTGAGCGTTTAAGCAGAACTAAGCCTTGTTAAGGCAGCGTATAAGTCGAGCGCAAAATTCAAAACTGAATAATTCTCAATCGGCGCAGCCGACAACTCAAAACTCAAAACTCAAAATTCAAAACTCACAACTCAGCCTTGTGCAGCTCTGCCAGCAGCTTCACGCTCTGGCTGTGCAAGTCGATGTGTCGCTGCAGCTTCTCGTAGATGCTGTTTATCTCTACGTAATAAGCCAGGGCGGTTATCTCGCCCTGCTGCAGCGCCTTCTTGAAGAGCGTAAGCGACTCCTGCAGCAGCTTCACGTCGCTGTGGTCTATCACTTGCTGCAAGCCCAGCAACTGCTCGTAGCTGGTGCGCAACGAGGCTTCGGCGTCGTGCTGCGCCTGCTGCACCTGCAGCTCGGCACTCTGACGGCGCTCGCGTGCCGCCTTCACGTTGCTGCTGTTGCTATAGAGCGGGAAACTCACGCCTACCATAAAGCCGTTGATGGCTTCGCGCTGCTCGGTATTGCGGCGGTAGCCGAAGGAGATGCTGGGCAGCCACTCGCTCTTCTGCACCTTAAGGTTCATGTCGGCGGCGCGCAGGGCGGTCTGCGCCACTGCCACATCGGCATCCGACGCTACGGCGAGGGCGCGATACTGCTCGAAGTCGACTATCGGCTCGTAGTGGGGCAACTCGGTTGAGGATACGTCGATGGGCTTGCCGCCGTTGAGCTGCTGCAGCTGCTGCAGCAGGGCGGTGCGCTCGCCTTCTGCCTCGCCAACGAGGGTGCGCACCTCCATGCAGTCGATCTTCACCTTGTTCAGCTCAAGGGCGTTGGCGTCGCCTGCCTCCATACGCTTCTCGTACATCTGTAGCAGCGTCTCGCTGTTGGAGAGACGCTCGCGCAGCATGGCGAGACTCTGGTTGAGGCGTATCACGTCGATGCAGACGAGCTGTGCCTGCAGCAGTATGTCGCGGCGCTGCTTGGCGAGTTGCTGGTCGCCTACGGTCTGCTGCATCTGCGCCTGCTTGCTGTGGGCGGCATACTTCGTAGGGAAGTCAATCTCTTGGCTCACCACAAGTTCGCTCTCGGCAACGCCGGAGTAGCCCTTGGTGAAGAACGGGCTGTACTCTACCGACGGACCGCCGAGGGTGTTCGTGGCTTTTATGTCGAGCACATCGGCGCGCATGTCGTGCGCCGCCGACTGCAGGGTGAGGTTGTTAGCAGCTATCTGCTTGAGCACGTCGCCAACGGTGTCGGCGAGGGCGGCGCTACACGCGCTGAGTGCCACGGCTGTGGCGATTAGATATCTTCTCATATATTATCGGTACTATGAATGCGTTGAGTAATGTAGAACTGATGAGTCCGCCGAGTATCACCTTCGCCATCGGCGACTGTATCTCGTTGCCGGGCAGGTCGCCGCCCAGAGCGAGCGGCACGAGGGCGAGGGCAGAGGTGAGGGCTGTCATGAGTATCGGGTTCAGACGCGAGAGCGAGCCTTCGACGATGGCTTCGCGCACGCTCTTGCCTTCCTCGGTGCGCAGACGCTTGTACTCGGTGATGAGCAGCATGCCGTTGCGCGTGGCGATGCCGAAGAGCGAGATGAAACCGATGACGGCGGGTATGCTTACCTCGCCGGTGGTGAGCACGATGGCGAAGATGCCGCCGATGAGTGCCAACGGGAGGTTGAGCAGTATGACGCCGGCTTCAAGGGCGTTGCGGAACTGCATGAAGAGCAGGAAGAAGATGACGACGATGGCGAGCATGCAGGTAAGGTAGAGCACGCGGCTGGCGCTCTCCTGACTCTCAAACTGTCCGCCGTACTCTACGTGGTAGCCTTCGGGCAGCTGCACGTTCTCGCCTACTGCCTGCTTGATGTCGGCTACTACGTCGCTCAAGGCTCTGCCGCTGGTGTTGGCGGAGATGACTATCTTGCGCTGCACGTTCTCGCGGTTGATGGTGTTGGGTCCAGCGCTCGATATGATGTCGGCAACGTCACACAGAGGCACCTTACGGCCGTCCTGCGTGTCGATGATGAGGTTGCTTATCTCGTCGTAGTCGGCGGCTTTCACCACGAGGTTGAAGGATCTGCCGGCTTCGTACACCTGCGAAACGGTCTCGCCGGCGAGATTCACGGCGAGGAACTCGTTGAACTCGGGCAGCGTGATGCCGTTGCGCACGAGCAGTTCGCGGCGCGGCACAATCTTCAGTTCGGGGCGCTCTATCTGCTGCTCCACGTTGAGGTCGGCGATGCCATCAATGTCCTGGCAGGCGTTCTTTATCTGATTGCCGATAGTGAACATGCGGTTGAGGTTGGTGCCGAAGAGCTTGATGGCTATGCTGGCTTGTGTGCCCGAGAGCATGGCGTCGATGCGGTGGGAGATGGGCTGACCTATCTCTATGTTGGCTCCGGCGAGAACGGAGAGGCGCTTGCGCACATCGTTGAGCACTTCCTCGTGACTGCGGTCCTTAAGCTCGAACGGGGCTTCTATCTCGCTCACGTTCACACCGAGGGCGTGTTCGTCGAGCTCCGCACGACCGGTCTTGCGTGCCACGGTCTTTATCTCGGGCACCTGCAGCAGCAGTCGCTCGGCACGTGCGCCGATGGAGTCGCTTTCTTCGAGCGAGATGCCGGGCAGCGAGGATATGTTGATGGTGAACGAGCCTTCGTTGAACTTGGGCAGGAAGCTGCTGCCTAAGCAGAAGAACACGCCCACGGCTACAACGAACAACGCTGCGGTGCCGACGATGACCTTGCGGGTGTTGGCGAGCACCCACAGCAGGGCGCGCTCGTAATACTTCTTAAGCCATACGGCTACGAAGGCTTCCTTCGGCATCTCGCCCTTGCTCTTGCCGAGCAGGTAGCTGCAGAGCACGGGGGTGAGCGTGAGGGCTACGAGGGTTGAGGCGAAGAGGGCTGTGACGAAGGCTATGCCCAGAGGTATGAGCATGCGGCCTTCCATGCCGCTGAGGAAGAAGAGCGGAGCAAAGCTCACCACGATAATCAGCGTGGAGTTGAGGATAGGCATGCGCACTTCTCGCGAAGCGTTGAACACGAGTTCGATGATAGGCACACGCTCTGCCTCGGGCAGCGCGCGGTTCTGGCGTATGTGCTTGTAGACGTTCTCTACGTCGACGATGGCGTCGTCTACGAGCGAGCCGATGGCTATGGCAAGTCCGCCGAGAGTCATGGTGTTGATGCTTATGCCGAGGGCGTTGAGCACTATCATCGCCACGAGGAACGAGATTGGTATCGTGACGAGCGAAATGACCGTGGTGCGCACGTTGGCGAGGAATATCATGAGGATGATAACCACGAAGATGGCGCCCTCGATAAGCGACTTCTGCACGTTGTCGATACTGCTCTCGATGAAGTCTGACTGACGGAAGATGTCGGTAGAGATATGCACGTCGGCGGGCAGGGTCTGCTTGAGGTCGGCGAGTGCGAGGTCGAGATGCTTGGTGAGGTCGATGGTGCTGGTGTTGGGCTGCTTCGTAACGGTGAGGAGCACGGCTGACTGGGCGCGCTCGCTGGCTACGCCGAGCTTGGGCGACTGGTTGCCAATCTTTATGTCGGCTACGTCGGCAAGGGTGACGACGCTCTCGCCGTTCTTCTTCACGATGCACGTGCCGAGCTTCTCGACGTCGTTGGTGGAGGTGATGCCGCGGATGATGTACTCGTTGCCGTACTTGTACTGCACGCCGCCGTTAGTGTTGGTGTTCATGCCGCGGGTGCATGCCATGATGTCGGTGAGCGACACGCCGAAGTGCTTCATGCGACCGGGGCTGACGAGTATCTGATACTCCTTGATGTCGCCGCCGTGAACGCTCACCTGAGCCACGCCGCCGGTGGAGAGCAGACGCGGACGTATCACCCAGTCGGCGTACGTGCGCAGGTCTTGCTGCGAGGTGTGCTTGCTGGTGAGGCTCACGATGAGCACTTCGCCGAGTATCGACGACTGCGGACCGAGCACCGGAGCGCTCACTCCGGCGGGCATCTGCTCGCCTACTGCGGCGAGTTTCTCGCTCACTATCTGGCGGGCGAGGTAGATGTCGGTGCCCCAGTCGAACTCAACCCACACAACGGAGAAGCCGTTGGTAGACTGCGAACGCACGCGGCGCACACCGGTACTGCCGTTGACGGCGGTTTCTATAGGGAACGTGACGAGCTGCTCTACTTCCTCGGTTGCCATGCCGCCGGCTTCGGTCATGATGACTACGGTGGGGGCATTGAGGTCGGGGAACACGTCCACATCGGTCTGGCTGGTGGAGTAAAGGCCGCCAATGACAAGCAGCACCGACGCCACCAACACGAGTATTCTGTTCTCAAGCGAGAAGCGTATTATCTTGTTCAGCATAGCTTATTAATGATTATGGTTATGCGCCGGGATGGCGTTTGCAGCCGAAGCCAATCGTACTTGCACGGCGCCCTTTGTTACAACACGGTCGCCCTGCTTAACACCGGTGAGTATCTCTACACGCTCGCCGTCGCTCTCGCCGAGCGTCACCTCCTGCTTGCGGTAGCCTTCGGCGTCTATCTGCACGTAGACGAAGTGGATGCCCTGCTCCTCGGTGAGGGCGGTGAGGGGCAGCGTGATGACGTTCGAGCGGTCTTGGGTTATGAGGTATATCTCGGCGTAAGAGCCCTGCACTACGTCGCCGGTGTTGTTGAACTCGAAGATGACGGGCAGGTAGGAGTTGTTCAACTCTGCCGAACGTCCGTACGACTGTATGCGTCCGCCCATCTCGGCGATGTCGTAGAGACGCTTGCTGTAGCTTGTGCGGAACTTGGCGCCGCGTATCTTGTTGAGTTCGTTGAAGCGGCGCTCGGGTATCTCGGCACGCAGATAGAGGTGCTTGTTCTGAGTGATGATGGCGAGCGGCTGACCGGCTTCTACGTAGTCGCCGCCGTTGACGAGGCACTGCTTGACGTAGCCGCCGCGCGGCGCCGTCACCACTACTCCACCCTCGCTGCGCGTGCGCTTCATGCCGTTATACGTTAGCTTGGCTGCTTCGTATTCGGCTTTTGCCACGGCGAGGTCCTTCTCGCTTATTATCTTGTCCTTGATGAGTATCTTGGCACGTGTGTAGTCGCGCTCTGCACGCTCGTAGTCGATGCGTGCACGCTGCACGGGGTCGCCCTCTGCGGTCTGCATGCCGGCGGAGGTGATAGAGAAGAGCGTGGTGCCGGCAGACACCTTCAAGCCTTCGCTCACGTGGTTCTTGTACTGCACGCGTCCGCTGATGGTAGCCACGACGGTGGTCTCGTCGCACGAGGCTGACATCACTTTGCCACTGGTGTGTATAACGCCGTGGAAGGTACCTGGCTTCACTTCCTCTACCTTCACGCCGGCTGCACGGGCTTTCTCCGCAGAGAGTATTATCTCGTCGGTATGTGCGCCCTTTGCCTCGTCACCGTGTTCTGCTTCTTCGGCAGCATGGTCGTGACGCTCGGCTTCCTCGGCGTGGTCGTGGTCATGCTCGTGGTCGAGATGGTCGTGCGACTGGCCTCCGCAAGCGGAAATGCCCGCCACGAAGACTGCTGATAATAAGTAATAGGATAATCTTCTAAGCATATTTTGTTTGTTGTTAATTACTAAGCTGAAAGGCTGTTATTTATTAAGCTGACAAGCTAATATTCAAAGTCAAAAACTAATCGACTACAAAGATAATGAAAGTATTCTGCAACCTTGTTGCAAAAAAAACGAACAGGTTATTAGGGTGCGTAAAACAAAACAACGGATTAAGCGGATTTAACGGATTCTTCCACTCAATGAAGAAAAAATCCGATTAATCCGTTTAATCCGCTGTTAATTTATTCAATCAACGAATACGCTTATTCGTTGTTATAAGCACATGTTACTTAACGAGTACCTTCTTAACCTTGCCGTCAGCAGAGCGAACGATGTTCAGACCCTTCTGGAGCTTAGAAAGCTTAACGCCGTCAACAGAGAACACCTCGAACTCGCCCTCAGCAACTGTTGTTGCGTTGATGCCAGTCTCAGGATCCTTCGTCCAGTCCTTGTCAACTACCTTAACATAGTTGTATGTAGCACGCGACTTGTCGTTAGCGCCCTCGCCAGTACCCATCTTAACGGTCGGGAGAGTGAAGAGATAGCTCATTGCGCTTGAAGCAATCTTAACCTCGCCGTTTACAACGAAGCCCTGAGCCTTTGAAACCTCTACCAAGAACGGAGCTGTCTCAGCGAACTTGTCTGTGTTGTTGTTGCTGCCACCAGGTACCTGGAAGTATCCCTGGAGCATCTGGTCTGCGCTTGTGCGATACAAGTGGAGAGTATTGTCCCAAGCTGTCGGAACAGCGCCGAGACCGATTACATCCTCGCAGTTGCCAGTACATGTAGACGGGTCGATAGACATAACGATCTTCTGAGTATCCCAATCTACCGGAATCTCCCACTCGAAGCCATTGCCATCAGCTACGTAGTTCTCCTTGCAGAACGGTTCTGTAGCAGGTGTCTTAGCCTCGTAGTTGAACTCGCCACCGTAGTTCTTCTCGCCAGCCTTCATGGTGAATGTCATCATGAATTCGTCGGCTGCGTTATAAGAGATAGAGAACTCGGCTGTTGCAGATGCAGCACCGAGGAATGTAGCAGTAGCCTCGTCAGCAGTAGCGTTGAGAACCATTGCTGGCTCATCTGGAGTTACTTCACCCTCACCCTCTTCTGCGAGCGGCTCCTGACCACCTGGTTCTGTTGTAGGAAGTGTACCAGTGAATACGAGGTCCTGAGTCTTCTCGTTGAGTGTTACGTCCTTAAGAGTGAGCGTGAACTCACCTGTTTCAGTTGCCAAGAACTCTACGTTAGCCTTGTCAGCCTTGAAGAGGTCTGTCTCAGGAGCTGCTGCGTCGTAGATGTGGAGGTTGCTTGTGTAAACCTCAGGTGTTTCTTCCTCAGTGTAGTTGAACTCGCCCATATAGCTGAAGTTTTGGCTCTCCATAGAGAAGGCCATCTTGATCTCTTCAGCAGAAACCTCTGTGATCTCGAATGCTGCGCTTATCTCCTCGCCGAAGAAGTTTGTTGTAGCGCCGTCAGACTTAGCCATGATTGTGCGCGGCGCCTTAGAATCTGTCACATCAGTGAGTACCTTACCTACGAATACGAGGTTCTGAGTCTTATTGAGGATATTCACGTTCTTAAGAGTAACCTTATATGAGTCGTCAGAGTAATTGATGATGTTCACATCAGCTTCTGCTACTTCAACAACTGGATCTTCGCCATCAAGGATGCGGAGGTTGCTTGTGTATGTCTTGTCAGAAACCACTGTCGGAGCGTCAGGATTTGTACCGATTACGTAGTTGTATTCAGCGCCCTTAGCTACCATGTAGAGCTTCTCTGCGCCATCTGTATAAACAAGAGCAGTTACGTCGAAGTCATCGCCGTCAACGTTGATCTTACCAGTGTAGGTAGTGCGATTCTTCTCTGTATCAACTGTCTTGGTGAAACCAGAAGCTGTGTACTCTGCATCTTCCTGACCAACAATAGCAAGTGTCATGCTGATTGTCTCGTCTGTCATCTCCTTGATAGTAACCTGAGCCTGACCTACTGGTTCAGACACACCGTTAGCAACCATAGAGATAGCGTCTGTGAAGCTCTTCTCTTCCTTAACTGTTGGCTCTGCAGCTACAACTTTGAGAGTTGCATCCCAAACGCCACCACCGTCAGAGAGGATGTCGTTTGAACCTCCAGGGAGGATGCAGTTCCAGTCGATCTTGAAGCGGATGCGGTATGTACCCGGCTCTGTAGGAGCTGTGAATGAAGGAGGATTAACGTTGCTACGATCGTCACCAGAAACAGAAGCACCGGTAGAGTTGTAGCCATTGCCATCGTTTACTTTCGGATTAGCAAGTGTAGTATAGAAGCTGTAGGCTACCAAGTCGGTGCCTGCCTGATCCCACTGGCCTTCCTTGTAAGAGAACTCGCCGTCGTTGTCGCGGTCGATGTAGATATAACCGTTCATCCACTGACCTGAGTAGTTGAACGAAGCTGTCAGCTCGCTGCCTGCCTCAACATTGAATACAGACGATGTGTGATCCTCGTAAGCTGCTCTCGAAGCGAATACGTTTACAGTCTGCTTGTCCTTGCCTGTCTGCTGGAGAGAGAAGCTGCTGAGGACACGGTCGTTACGTGAGTGGTAAGCTGTCTTGTCGAAGTTAACAGTGTACTTCTCTTTTGTCTCGCCGCCAGTCTCGCCACCACCGGTAGAACCACCGCCTTCGAAACCTTCGTCAGTACCGAAGGTGTACTCAAAAGCATAGCCTACAACAGGGTTAAGAGCCACCTTACCCTTGAAAAGGGCGTAAGCCTTTGTCTCGTTGAACTTAACGAGCAGAGACTCGCCTTTAAGAGAGTAACTGGGATCAGTGAAAGATCCATTGGCAAAAACATTAGGGTTGCTAACTTCGATAGTAGTCAAACCGTCAGCGTCTGTTTTGCCTTCTACTTCGTCGCAGCTAAGGTCGCCCAAGTTTCCAACGCCATAGGTGCTTAAATCGCAGCCACATGCGGTCACATTGTATGTGCCGTCTACGCGCTTTTCAACGGTGAGAGTACCTTTCGGCAAAACATTTTCACGAGGACCGCTGCCCAAAGTCAACTTGAAAGTAAGCTGATCGGTGTAGTCCGTAGCGAATGCCATCACGGTAACCATCAACATCGAAAGAAGAGATAAGATTTTCTTCATACTAAATCCTTTCTTTTTGTTAATAAATTGTTATTAAATTAAGTGAACTATAATATTCTATATTTTAGTATGTATGCAGCATAGGGTTATCCGAATGCCGGGAATGTTTACAATTTGTCTGTTCTTAGTCGTACTTTACATGCAAAGGTAAGAATAATTATCGTTTACACAATAAAAATAACGTTAAAATACTTATGTTTACGACATATTAATACAAAAAAAATCCCGACTCCGTTGCTGGAGTCGGGATTTTTTGTTTATCGGGAAGGGCGTGCGCCCTACCCTATAGTCTTAAAAAAGATTACTTAACGAGTACCTTCTTAACCTTGCCGTCAGCGGTGCGAACGATGTTCAGACCCTTCTGGAGCTTAGCAATCTGTACGCCGTCAACAGTGAAGAGCTGTGCCTCGCCCTTAGCAACCTCAGCGTTGATTGTGCTGATGCCGTCGACAACCGGCTCTACAACCTTAAGAGTTGCGTCCCAAACGCCACCACCGTCAGAGAGGATACTGCTTGAACCACCAGGGAGGATGCAGTTCCAATCGATCTTGAAGCGGATACGATATTCGCCAGCCTTAGCAGGAGCCTTGAACGAAGGTGCAACATAAGTATTGCGAGCATCTCCTGTAAGTTCATCACCTACTGAGTTGTAACCAGATGCATCGTTCTTTGGGTTAGAGTCGAGAGAGTAGAAGCTGAATGCTACCAAATCGGTGCCAGTCTGATCCCACTGTCCCTCCTTATAAGAGAAGTTGCCATCGTTGTCGAAGTCGATGTAAACGAAGCTATGCATCCATTCGCCTGTGTAATCGAACGAAGCTGTAAGTTCGCTGCCAGCCTCAACTGTGAACGGTTCGTCTGCTGTATGATCCTCGTAAGCAGCCTTTGAAGTCTTAACGCTCTTTGTCTGCTTGTCCTTGCCTGTCTGCTGGAGAGAGAAGCTGTTGAGGACACGGCTACTATGTGTGCTGTTAGCGTCCTTGTCGAAGTTGATAGCGTAGTCGCCCTTCGGCTGATCAGGAGTCTCAACCTTCTCGCCGAATACGATGTCAGCCCAACCGTAAGCAGAGCCGAAGAATACACCGAACTTAACGATAGTCTTGCCAGCTTCCTCGTCCTGAGATCCCTCGAAGTTGCGGATGTCAGACTCGGCGCCTACGATTACACCAAGAGCGTTGTTCTCTGTAGCGCGTACCCATGTACCCTTTGTTGCTTCAGTAGTGAGAATGGTTGTGTAGTCCTCAGGATTCAAAGAAGCCTTTACGCCAGAGATTGCGAAGTCGCCAATATTGTTGCCGTTGATTGTAACGTCCTTGAATGTCAACTTAGCGGTAGACGCAGACACCATTGTGATGTCGAGCTTTGCATTCTCGATGTTAACCGCATCAGAGCCGCCGAACTTAACGTTAGCCCAGTCGGTGAATGTCTGGGTTGTCGGGATAAAGATCTCCTTGCCGAAACCGAGCTCATAAGTGTAGTCGGACATGCCACCGAGTACAACTGTGAACTTAGCAGCAAGCTGACCGTTTTCTACATCGCCGCTCATTGTTACGGCGGCAGCATAGCTTGTCCAGCCTTCGCCGGTAGAGATTACGCCAGCAGCATTCTCTGCTGTAAGCTTCAGTACGCCGTCTACTTCCTCGCCGTTAGCCGTAAAGACAATCTTGCCTACTGTGCCAGAGTTTGTGAGGTCCATGTCAGCGAACTCAGGGAGAGTAACCTCGTACTTGCCCTCGCCCTTAGCGAGAACTGTCACCTCTGCGTCGTTGTATACCTTGTGGTTAGCACCGCGTACGATAGTAAGCTCGTTCTTGTAAGCAACTGCCTCCGGAGTGTCAGGAGTTGTTGGCTCTGTCCAATCGAGAGAAACTACCTTGATGTAGTTGTAGAGAGCACCAGCTGTCTTGTCAGCTGCACCGACAACGATTTCTGACTCTGCTGTGAGGTGGGCGATGTTAGAAGCAGAGATTACTACATTGCCCTGGCATACTACGCCACCGTCCTTAGAAATCTCGAAACGTACCGGGTCTTCACCCTTAGTAACCTGATCAGTATTAGCGTTGTTAGGCTGACCAGGAGCATAGCCCTGAATAGTAGAGCCATTGGTATTGTAGAAAATAATACCGTCGTTGTTCCAACCCGGAGTGTTGCCCTTCTTTGTTACACCAAGGAAGCCCTTATCAGAACCAGTGCTTGCAAGGTTTACAGAAACAACGAGCTTCTGTGTGTTCCAGTCGATAGTTGCATCGTGGCTCCAAGCAACGCCTTCTGTGCTCTGCCAGTTCTCAACGATTGTGCTTTCGCCTGCCGGAGGCTCCGGAGCTACGTAGTCGGGATCTGTACCTACAGTGTACTTAGCGTCGTTAGATGTGAGAGTCATGTAAATCTTCTCAGCCTCATCCTTTGTATAAACAACAGCGCTAACAGCGAAGTTTACGCCTTCCCAATCGGCTGTACCAGTGTATGTAGTGCGGCCCTTGTCGTCTGTGCCCTGCTCGATGTTTGCAGACTCGATAGTCGTATCACCGAAAACAAGAGACATCTTGATTGTCTCGTCAGACATGTTGCTGATTTTAACAGTAGCGTTGCCCTGCTCAATATTTTCGCCGTCAGCAAATGCATAAAGCTTGTCCTCGAAGGACTTTGAAGAAACTTCAGTTACCTCTGGCTCTGTAGGCTCTGTCCAATCAGCAGGAACAACCTTTACGTATTTATAAGTAGCGTAGCTACGTGTAGAACCCTCCTTGCTACCGAAAATCAAGCTTGTAGAGTTGTAGAGAGTTTCCATCTCGCCTGGTGAAGCGATAAGGTTGTCGCCTACGTGGAGACCGTCCTTGTCGAATGTGAATACTACGAGACCCGGCTCAAGGTTCTGAAGCGAGCTGTCTACACGCTTAACAGTACCAGAAGGTTTCTCCAGATAGTGGAAGTTGAGCAGCTTCTCGTCATTACCATAGTTATAATGTGTGTAATACAAGTGGCAGTTAGCCTCGCCATTGTTAGGCTCCCAAAGAGAAACGTCGCCATTGCCGTTGTCTGTACCTACAGTGATGATACCCTCGTTATGAGTGTAACGGCTGCATGTAGAGAGGTCAAGCTTAGCAACGAGCTTCTGTGTCTCCCAGTTGATTGTGAACGGGAAGCCGAATGCTGCACCATTAGGAGCATAGTCTGCCTCTACTACGTCAACGATAGCTGGCTTGTCCTCGCCACCAGTCTCGCCACCGCCAGTAGAACCGCCGCCCTCGAAGCCTTCGTCAGTGCCGAACACGACATTAAAAGTATAAGAGCTATAAAAAACTTTGCACTTTGCAGTCATTGTAGCATAAGCCTTACCTTCTTTGAATTTCACCAACAGTTCACCATCAGTAAATTCTGTTAATCCATAGTCACCACCAGTAACTGTTCCTGTTAGGCTTGTGCCAGTTACAGTTGTAAAATCACCAGTCTGTGAACCAGAAACGTTTGAAAAGGTGAACGTTCCATAATTATCCGTATATGAACCATCTTTATTGATGATGTCATTAAACGTCACGTTATACGTGCCGTCACCATTGTCAGTGATGCTCAACTTCGCGTCATTAGACTCTGTTGGAGTATTACTACCCAACGTTACCTTACGATAATCCGTAAAGTCTAATGCAAACGCAGAAAGCGTCGTCACTAACAATACAAGAAGAGATAAGATTTTTTTCATACTAAATCCTTTTCTTTGTTTGTTAATAAATTGTTATTGAATTAAGTTAATTAAAAATTTCTGTTTTAGTAATAATCGGTTTTGCGCGATTTTTTTTAGTTTTTATTCGGTCTTCTCAGGTCTTTAGATTATGGTTTCTTAGATTGTAGTACGGCGCTTTTATCAGCGCACATTGCAAGGTGCGCAACGCCTTTTGGCACTACACACTCCATCTTCGGTGCAAATTTAGTAAAAATTTGGATAGTGGCAAAGTATTTTCCACTTTTTTATGTCTTTGAAGCTGAATAGGTTGGCTTTAAGGGCGCATCGATTGAGCTTTACACCTTATTATTATATTTAATAGCGGACAGAGTATGTTCTGTTACAAAACTTCTGTAGGTGAAAATATCTACCATATCTCCCAGCAACGGCGCAACGTGCACATTATGAACGGAATAAGGGCTGGCAGATTCTCCTCTGAGCGGGTTATCTGCCAGCCTATCTCCCAGCCATATAAAGCTTGAATGGATTAACAACGGATTTTGGCTGCCTTCAAGGGGGTGCACTTGTCTCAAGTGCACCGACCGAGCAAGAAGTGCAACAACCAAGCAAGAAGACGGATTAAACGGATTTCTGCTGCTTGGGAAGAATTAACAACGGATTTATCGGATTAAACGGATTCGTTGGATGCGTAAAGAATCGGATTAAACGGATTTTTTACGCACCCATCGAATCCACTTGTTAAACACCCCAAGCAGGCAATCCGTTTAATCCGTGGTTAAAATATTGTTGCTTGAGGCAAAACGAAACAACGGATTAAGCGAATGCGCCATCCGTAGCGGAGGTCTCTGGCCTCCGCAACACCAAGTCGGATAGTAATTGTATCGTTGCTTGCCGTGAAGACCAGAGAGTAGTTGTATCGCTGCTTGAGGCGGAGGCCGGAGACCTCCGCTACGGCTAACGACATCCAATTGCTTGAGGTAAAACGAAACAACGGATTAAACGGATTAAACGGATTCCGTTGCTTACAAAAATCCGATCAATCCGTTTAATCCGTTGTTAAATATACGCACCAAAAATCCGCTTAATCCGTTGTTAAACACAACATCATAAATTCGTTGTTCATAAAAAGAAAGCGGTGCGGGCTGCATAGCACCCCGCACCGCTTATAGTATTAATCAACGAGTTATAATTAATCAGCGAGCTTTGCCTTGATGAACTCGCGGTTGAGGCGAGCGATGTTGGCGATAGACTCGTTCTTCGGGCACTCAGCCTCGCAAGCGCGAGTGTTGGTGCAGTTGCCGAAGCCGAGCTCCTCCATCTTGGCGATCATTGCCTTTGCGCGCTTAGCAGCCTCCGGGCGGCCCTGCGGCAGGAGAGCGAGCTGGCTCACCTTAGAGCTTACGAAGAGCATTGCCGAGCCGTTCTTACATGCAGCTACGCAGCAGCCGCAGCCGATACATGTAGCGCAGTCCATTGCCTCGTCAGCGTCTTCCTTCGGGATGAGGATGGCGTTAGCGTCCTGCGGCTGACCGGTGCGAACGCTTACGTAACCACCTGCCTGCATGATCTTGTCGAACGCAGTGCGGTCTACCATGCAGTCCTTGATTACGGGGAACGCTGCTGAGCGCCACGGCTCAACGGTGATTACGTCGCCGTCGTTGAACTTACGCATGTAGAGCTGGCATGTGGTAGCGCCCTGGTTCGGTCCGTGTGGGTGACCGTTGATGTAGAGTGAGCACATACCGCAGATGCCCTCGCGGCAGTCGTGGTCGAATACGAAAGGCTCGTGGCCTTCGTCGATGAGCTGCTCGTTAAGGATGTCGAGCATCTCAAGGAATGAGGTATCCGTAGGGATATCCTTCATCTCGCGTGTGTCGAAGTGGCCCTTGTCCTGAGGACCGTTCTGACGCCAATATTTCAGTGTGAATGATATGTTTGCCATAATTTTTATTAGTTCTTATAGTTACGTGTCTGTACCTTGATTGCCTCGTATTCGAGCGGTTCCTTGATGAGTTCAGGAGCGGTTTCGTCGTTGCCCTTGTACTCCCAGCAGCCTACGTAGAAGAAGTGCTCGTCGTCGCGCTTTGCCTCGCCCTCTTCTGTCTGGTGCTCCTCGCGGAAGTGACCACCGCAAGACTCCTCGCGTGAGAGTGCGTCGTGTGCGATGAGCTCACCCATGAGGATGAAGTCGCGGAGGTGGATAGCCTTGTCGAGCTC
>ERZ1031885.236-NODE-236-length-24193-cov-10.320159_pt1 | contig 24193 bp, 20 predicted proteins | sample MGYA00518168_ERZ1031885 | MGnify/ENA primary metagenome ERZ1031885 (study PRJEB33719, sample SAMN04261269) | wastewater metagenome | biome: rural village; feature: human; material: feces | host: Homo sapiens | place: El Salvador | collected 2014-01-14 ...
CTACAAGCTTTTTAGACATCTAATCTTTTCTGAAGTACATCCGCAACTGTCCATATGTGTGGAATAGGATACCCATAAAGGATCGACTTCTGCTTGGAACGTTATTTTTAAACCATGTTAGCAAAATGAATGGTAATTTAAAGGCTATTGAAAAGACTTCATCTAATCAGCAGAGGTATAAAAAGACAATTCCAGTTTGCAAGAGAAAGGTATGGTGAGCGAATGAGAATATTATACGAACTTTCATGGTTATGGGAGACGCTGGTTATTGCGCTTGCGGTTGCGGCTGTTTGCGTGGTTTGCGCCATGCTAATCTGTAAGGCAGTAAAGAAGAACCTCAGCAAAAAAACGGCGGCAGTTATCGGCGCAGCAGCGTTTGCGGGCGCTGTTTTGGCAGTCATTGTGATTGCCCGGACTCCGATGCCGCTTTGATTAAACGGGATGCTTGATTGCCTGTGCATAAGTACAACTTCAAGTTTATCGGGGAAATAGCAAAGCCCTAAAACGGCTTCCCGCCCATTTCAATTTTGAGAGAAAAATCCGTCTGTTTTTTCGTGAGTGTGTCCACAAGTTCGGGACATTTTGTCCCGAAGTCCGGCGTGGGACGAGGAACGGGGGCTTTCATATACGCCCTGTCTGCTGATAAAACCAGTCCTGCGTTTGCGGCTCCACGCCACGCAATCACAGCCCTGCTTTCCTGCCGCTTCAAATGCCCTTGCCCTCTCCGGCGGCAACGGCATTTTCACGGCAACGCCGACAGAGCGTATAACACACTACACTTTGCAAGCAAAGTCGTGTGCCAAGGGGCAAGCCCCTTTGGAAACCCCTGACAACAAAACAGGCTGAATATCCCGCACTTTCCCGGTGCTTGATACTCAGCCTTTATTTGTTGTCAGCAGCCCCCGTTTCGTGGTCTGCGTGTAGTTCCTTGTAAACTGACCTAAGTCACGGTATCAATATCGTATATCGCCGTGGCGAAAGTCGAAAGGCCGAAAAGGCGCGCGGAAAACATGCCGGGCGAACGTGTCGCCCGGCAAAACCGCAGATAAAACCTGCCAAAATAAACCTGTCCCTTTTTGGTAGGTTTAGGGACGGACCTGGCCGGTGCCGCGGAGCTTGTATTTGTAGGTGGTGAGGGCCTCGGCGGCAAAGGGGCCTCGGGCGTGGAGCTTTTGGGTCGAGATGCCGATCTCGGCACCCAGCCCAAACTCACCGCCGTCAGTGAAGCGCGTGCTGGCGTTGGCGTACACGGCCGAGGCATCGACTGCACCCAGGAAGCGCTCGCAGGCATCCTCGTCCTCGGCAACGATAGCCTCGGAGTGCATGGTGCCGTAGCGGTTGATGTGCGCGATGGCCTCATCCTCGTTCGCCACGACCTTCACGCTCATCTCGAGCGCCAGATACTCGCGGCCCCAGTCCCCCTCGGTTGCAGCCACGTAGTCATCGCCCTCGGCAAGCCCAGCGCCGGCGCATGCGGCGCACGTGGCCTCGTCGCCGTGAATCAGCACGCCGTGGTCGTGCAGCACGGCAACGACTGCGGGCAGGAAGCGATCAGCAACGGCACGGTCGACCAGCAGCGACTCGGCGGCATTGCACACGCCCACGCGCTGGGTCTTGGCATTGACGATAATGTTGAGCGCCTTGTCAAAGTCGGCGGATTCATGCACGTAGATATGGCAGTTGCCCGTGCCCGTCTCGATCACCGGCACAAGCGACTCGCGCACGCAGCGCTGGATCAGGCCCGCACCGCCACGCGGAATGAGCACGTCGACGATGCCGCGGAGCTTCATGAGCTCGCCGGTGGCCTCGCGGTCGGTGGACTCGATCATCGAGATAGCCTCGCGCGGGAAACCCTTGGCCTCGAGTGCATCGGCCAGCAGTTCGGCAATCATGGCACACGAGTGATAGGCCAGCGAACCGCCGCGCAAAATGCAGGCGTTGCCGGTGCGGATGCAGATGCCCGCGGCATCGGCCGTCACGTTGGGACGTGCCTCATACACCATGGCAACCAGGCCCAGCGGCACACTCACGCGGGTCAAGTCCACACCGCTTGCAAGCACGCGATGGTCGATCACGCGGCCCACGGGATCGGGCAGCTCAGCGAGCTTCTCAAGGCCGGCAGCCATGCCCTCGACGCGCTCGGGCGTCAGCAGCAGGCGGTCGAGCAGTCCGGCCGAGGTGCCCGCATCGCGCGCGGCGGACATATCGAGCCCGTTGGCGGCAATGATGGAATCAGCGCCATCGCGCAGCGCCGCGGCCATGGCGCGCACAGCCTCCTGGCGCTGGGCATCGCTCGCCGTAGCAAGCGCGGCGGAAGCGGCCTTGGCCTCAACGGCAAGATCGTGGACATACGTGGCTATATCGACCGACATGAACGGCCCTTTCTCTTAGATGTTTGCCAACCATGGTAGCCGATTTGCGCGTACCTTCGTCTACGGCGTTAGAATTGGTCAACCCGAAACACCGCAACGAACGGAAGTACCGCATGGCCCTCATCACTTCGTACCACGTCCCCGGCCTCTATGTCGAGGACCACAGCATCGATGTCCCTCTCGACTGGCGCGGTCTTGAGCCAATGCTATTGGCCGTCGGCAGCACCATGCGCCGCGGCGCCATGCCGGCGCCCATCGCCGACGCGCCCGAGAGCATCAAGCTTTTCTACCGCGTGGTTTGCGCGCCCGACCGTATCAACGACGACCTGCCGCTCCTCCTCTTTTTGCAGGGCGGCCCCGGCGGCGAGAGCCCGCGTCCGCTCTCGCCCACGAGCGATGGCTGGATCGAGGAAGCCGTCAAGCACTTCCGCGTCGTCCTGCCCGACCAGCGCGGAACGGGGCGCAGCAGCTGTGTAGACGGGCGCACGATTGCCGCGCTGGGAGAGCGCGCGACGGCGGCCGGCTCCGATGCCGCACGCTCGCAGGCGGACTTCCTCAAGCGCCACCTCGCCGGCTCCATCGTGCGCGATTTTGAGTACCTGCGCCTCGTGGGCTTTGGCGGCAAGCCGTGGGTCACGCTCGGGCAGAGCTACGGCGGCTTTTTGACGCTGAGCTACCTGTCGCTCTTCCCCGAGGGCGTAGCGGCGAGCTTTACCTGCGGTGGCATCCCCCACGTTCCGGCGAGTGCCAGCGAGGTCTACGCGCACACCTTCCCGCGTATGGCCGCCAAGACGCAGCAGTATTACGACCGCTACCCCGCCGACCTCGAGCGCGTGGCGGTTCTTGCCGATGCGCTCGAGGAACAGAAGCCCGCGCTGCCCGACGGCTCGCCAATGACGGTGGAGCGCCTACAGCTTATGGGCAGCGACTTTGGCATGAAGCCGAGCTTTGAGCGCATGCATTGGATGATCGATCACGCGTTTGTTGACGGCGACGGCACGCTGAGCTGCGGTGCCTCAGTATCCGATAGCTTTTTGATGCGCGCCTTCGAGCGTACCAACACGCGCACGAATCCGCTGTACTGGGCGCTGCAGGAGTTTATCTACGCCGACGGCGACACCATGCCCATTCGCTGGGCCGCGGCAGAAGAGAAGGCGCACCGTGCCGAGTTCGACACCCTCGCGCGCCCGCTCATGTTTACCGGCGAGGCCATGTTCCCATGGATGTTTGAGCAGATGCCCGAACTTAAGCCCTTCAAGCCCGCGATGGATCTGCTGATGGAAGACACCAGCTGGGACAAGATCTACGACCCGCAGCGCCTAGCCTGCAACGAGGTGCCACTCCAGGCCGCCGTGTACTTCGATGACATGTACGTGGATTCGGGCCTGCAGCTCGACACGCTCAGCCGCGTGGGCAACTCGCACGCCTGGGTGACCAACGAGTTCGAGCACGACGGCCTGCACGGCAGCGTGGTATTCAAGCACCTCTTCGACGAAGCCCTCAACCGCGGAGACCTGCGCCGAATCTTCTAGCAAAGGAGTGTCCCCGTCTGCCGGCACAAAAGGAACGTCCCCAAGTGCCAGGTTAATGAAGTCAAAACACCCCTAAACGAGTGGCTTTAAATCGTAGGTCCAACAAAAGAAGCGAGCGCCGCCCAGAGCGAACAAGTTGGCATGAAAAAGGAGAGGCATAGACCTGATGGTCATGCCTCTCCTTTTGAATGACAAATTGTCGCTCTGGGCGGCGCGCAGCGTCGACCCGCTAGGCGAAGACGATCAGATTGTCCCTGTGGATCGCGGGCTTCTCGGCCAGGTCTGCCAGCAGGCGGTTGCCGGCAATCTGGTCCTGGCGGCGGCCGGCGGCAAGCTCCAGCACGTCCGAATCGGCCTCGGCGATACCGCGGGCGACGACTAACCCGCTCGGGTCGCACACATCGAGCACATCGCCCTCGGCAAACTGGCCATCGACCTGGCGAATACCCACCGCGAGCAAGGACGAGCCGCGGCTGACCAGCGCCTTCGCGGCACCGTCGTCAACCGTTACCGAGCCATGTGCCTTGTCACCCAGCGCGATCCACAGCTTGCGCGGCGCAATGTCCAGGCGCTCCGCCGGCGGATCGAACAGAGTTCCCACGCTCTCGCCGCGGGCGAGGCGCACGAGCGCATCGGGCTCCTCGCCCGAGCAGATCACGCTCTGAATGCCAGCCGTCATCAAAATGCGACTCGCGCGGATCTTGGTGATCATGCCGCCGGTGCCCACCGAAGTCGAAGAATCGCCCGCCGAGGCGATAATCTTGGCGTCGATCTTATGCACGACCGGGACGAACTCAGCCGTGGGGTTCTCATGCGGATTGGCGGTATAGAGGCCATCGATGTCCGAGAGCGTCACGCACAGATCGGCAGAAACCAGGCAGCTTACAAGCGCCGCCAGCGTGTCGTTGTCGCCAAACTTGATCTCGTCGACGGTGACGGTATCGTTCTCGTTGACGACCGGCACCACACCCAGCTCCACCAGGCGCAGCAGGGCGTCGCGCGCGTGCAGGTAGGACGTACGGCGCGCCGTGTCGTGGCGCGTGAGCAGCACGAGCGAGGTAAGCAGGTCACGCGCATGGAACTCCTCGTCGTAGACCGACGAGATGATGCACTGGCCGGCAGAAGCACATGCCTGCAGGCTCGGCAGATCGCCGACCGGTTTGCGGTCGAAGCCCAGCACGGGATAGCCACAGGCGATAGCGCCCGAGCTCACCACGACCAAGCGCCAGCCGAGCTTGCGCAGGGCCGCGGCCTGATCGGCCAGGCCACCGATAAACGCGCGGTTGACCTTACCGTCGGCACCCACCACCGTGGACGAGCCGATCTTTACCACCATCGTTTTATAAGAAGTCGTCATACGTCAAACCAATCAACTGTTCAGCGAACGAGCGAACGGGCGAGCAAGAAAATGGTCCGTTTTCCTCCGTCCCCTTCGGATCATTTTGCCCAGGGGAAGGCGGATGCCGCGGCCATGTTCTTGCGCACGAGCTCATCGCGCACCTGTGCCAGGCCCTGCTCCATGCCCACCACGTAGGTCTGCGGGTACAGGAAGCGCTTGTAAGCGGCGTCCAGATGATCGAGCGCCCAGGCACAACGCTCGCGCGCGTCCTCGATGCTCTCGCGAGGAGCCACCGCGCTGCCGTCGCGCACAATCGGCACCAGCAGCTCACGATACTCGAGCTCGGACGCATCGGTCACCAAGGCGGCATCGTTCACGGCCACGAGGGTATTGCCGCGCGCGGCGCCCTCCCCCGCCAGATGGTCCTCGTCATAGATCATGTCGCAGACCGGGCTGCCAAAGCCGTCGTAATAACGGCGCACACGCTGCACGCCCGGAATCGTGCGCTTGTAGGGCTGCTCGGAGAGCTTGACCACCAGCGTCCACGGATCTGCCTCACTCGCACGGCGGGCAGAAAGCTTGTACACGCCGCCCAGCGCCGGCTGGTCATAGCAGGTCGCGAGCTTAGTGCCCACGCCAAAGCTATCGATAGGCGCACCCTGGTCGAGCAGTGACTGAATCGTGTACTCGTCCAGGTCGTTGGAGACCGAAATCCCCACATAGGGCAGGCCCTCGGCGTCAAAACGGCCGCGGACATACTTGGACAGCTTGGCGAGGTCACCCGAGTCAATGCGAATAGCTGACAGGCGCTCGCCCACCGCCTCCATCTCCTTGGCAACCGTAATGGCATGTTCGCAGCCCTCGCGCACGTCGTATGTGTCGATCAGCAACGTGCAATTCTTGGGGCTCGACTTGGCAAAGGCGCGGAAGGCCTCAAGCTCGGAATCGAAGCTCATCACCCAGCTATGCGCATGCGTGCCAAAGACGGGAATACCGTAGCGGCGCCCAGCAAGCACGTTGGACGTAGAGGAGCAGCCGGCAACGTAGCTCGCGCGCGCGACGGCCAGGCCGCCATCGGGACCCTGGGCGCGGCGCAGGCCAAACTCGGCCACGGGGTGGCCGTCCGCCGCCAACACCACGCGCGCCGTCTTGGTGGCGACAAGTGTCTGGAAGCCGACGATGTTGAGCAGCGCGGTCTCGAGCAGCTGGCACTCCAGTGCCGGGCCGGTGACGCGCACCATGGGCTCGCGCGGAAAGACAAGCTCGCCCTCGGGGACGGCGTCAATGTTCACGTGCGCACGAAAATCGTGCAGGTAGTCGAGGAATCCGGGCTTGAACATCGCGCCGCCGGCCGGGGCCTGAAGCGAGGCGAGGTAGTCGATATCCTCGGCCGTAAAGCGAAGGTTCTCGACCAGCTCGGGCAGCTCGGCGGTGCCGCACATGACGGCGTACGCGCTGCCAAACGGATGGTCGCGGTAAAACGCCGTGAAACAACCCTGCTCGTTGGCCTTACCGCTCTCCCACAGGCCCTGGGCCATAGTGAGTTCGTACAGGTCGGTGAGCATTGCGATGTCGGCAGGATGCGAGATGTCGGTCAAAGCCATGGGGCGACCTTTCGGATGCGTTGTGCAGAGGCTGAGGTTGGGCGAGACAGACGTGCGGGCGTGAAGCCCGGCGCGAACAGGTTAGTGCAGGCCCATGCTACCCGTGATCGTGTAGACCATAAAGATGACAAACGCGAGGAGGGCGAGCACGATGATGATTTTTTGAGCCGGAGCCATACCGGGGATCTCATTCTCGCCCGTAGGCTCCTTGGAGGTGACCATGCGCTGGGCAAAGGTCATCTCGTCACGGCTCGGTTTGGGCTCGACGGGCTTGGGGTGAGCGGCCTTTTTAGGCTGAGGTTTGGGTGCGGTGGGCGCGGGCCTCGCGGCGGCGGGCTTGGGCGCGGGCGCAGGTGCCGGTACGGCTGCGCCCTTCGCAGCGACCTCCTCGGCCTTCTCGCGCTCGGCACGCAGGGCGGCCAGCTCCTCACGCTCGCGGCGTGCCTCTTCCTGGGCCTCGCGACGAGCCTTCTCGGCGCGGAGCTCTTCCAACTCGGCGCGCTCCTCGGCAGACAGTGGTTGGGACTCAAGCTCGGCCATGGTACCGCCCTTTCTTTTTAAAAAAAGCCGCCGACACAATGTCAGCGGCTTATCAAATCCAAGGGTGGAGACGAAGGGAGTCGAACCCTCGGCCTCTGCCATGCGACGGCAGCGCTCTCCCAACTGAGCTACGTCCCCAAGACAAGTTGTTATTTTACCTACGGCTCGCCAACTGTCAACGCCCAATACCCAGTCTTTTTGGGACGGAGCTGTTTTGACTACGTTTCGAACGTCCGAGCCACCCGATGATTTTTCTGGGACGGGGATTAAAAAATCATTCGGTACATGATGATTTTTTAATCCCCGTCCCAGAAAAATCATCAGCGTGCGCCCTACTTTGCACTGGTGAGGACGCCGGTGGTGTCAAACGCCGGGGTAAAGCTCTCGTCTACCGCGCCGCCCTCTTGCCAGAACATTGTCGTAAAGCCCAGGTCATCGGCATGATCGAGCACCTGCTCGTACTCCTCGCGCGTCACGGCGCGTGCCAGGTCGCCGCCTTGCTCGCGCATGAGCGCATTGGGCGTGTACTGGTTCATGACCGAGATTGGCACGTCGCCCACCGTCTGCCACACCAGGTCCAGCGCGCGGCATGAATCGTCTGCATGCCCCGGCAGCACCAGATGGCGCACAATCATGCCGCGCTTCATGAGCCCGTCCTCGTCTACCAGCTCTCCCCCGCGGCGCTCGATCTCGCGCGCCATTTGCGCCAGGCCTGACACAGCCACACGTGGGTAGTCCTTTATATGAGAGAGCGACTGCGCAAGCGCCGCATCAGCATACTTAAAGTCGGTAAGCCACACGTCGACCAGATCGCCGAGCGCCGCCACGGCACTCGCACGCTCATAACCGCTCGTGTTGTAGACGATCGGGATGTCCAACCCGCGCTCCCGTGCCGCGGTAATCGCGGCCGGCAGCAGGTGAGCATAATGCGTCGCAGTCACCAAGTTGATATTGTTGGCGCCCTGGTCCTGCAGCTCCAACATAATCTCGACCAAGCGCTCGGTCGTGATCTCAAGACCGAAATTGCCCGTCGAGATCTCGTGGTTTTGACAGTAGACGCATTTGAGCGAACAGCCGCTAAAGAAAATCGTGCCCGAGCCGGCCTCGCCCGAAATGGGCGGCTCCTCCCACATATGGAGCGCCGCGCGGGCGACCTTAATCGTGTCGTCGGCACCGCATACGCCGCGCGCGCCCTCGTCGCGTGCCGCGCCGCAACGGCGTGGACACAAATGGCAGGCGGGAGAAAAAAGTTCGGTCAACGACGTCGGCATAAAACCATGCTCCAAAACAACGATTCAGCAGCTCAAACGTAAAGGCCCGGACCGCACAGACGGCTCCGTCCCTAAGGCGCCGTAATCGTCCGACACGATTTTTGTAATGTCAAGACTGGAATCGACAAAGTGCCGCTTTATGATGTAAGTATTCCGCCCCCCGCGGAGCAACTGGGTGAACCGTCGCGTTTATTTAGGGAGCCCACACAGTCGTACTTAGTACAGGTATCCTTCGTTGTTAAGGACGCTGGAACAGTCGATGAGGGCACCCACCTGTTTTAGGTGGGTTCATTTTCGTAACGTGGGGGGTGGTTTTCTTTTGCCGATTTTGCCAAAAATTGCCATCGCAGATCCCACATGACACCCAACGGCGCTCGGCAGAGCCCCCGCCAACATCCCAATATCTGGTAAGCACGTGATTATCGCCCCGTGCAATTCCTTACACCCCCTTGGTCGAGTATCATGGGTCAGCTATACCCTTTGCGGCATGGCATCTTTTGACCTTTTCCTTCGACGCTTGGCGGTTTTTTGATTCATGGCTTCCTCCACGAGCTTCATACCGTACTTATGCGTGGCGGTCGCGGCTTTTATCACGACCTTTCTCACGGTACCCCTGGTCAAGCGCCTGGCAATCAAGCTCGACGCCGTCGACTATCCCTCAAAGCGCCGCATTAACACCAAGCCCATCCCGCGCATGGGCGGCACCGCGGTCTTTTTGGGCCTCGTCATCGCCTGTATTGTGCAGATCATGGGCACCTGGTATCTGGGCTGGCCGCCCGTTTTGGTGCCGCATCCACGCCTGCACATCAGCTACCCCGTGCTGGCACTCTCCTTTACCGTGATCTTTGCGACCGGCGCGATCGATGATGTCTTCCAGCTCAAGCCCAAGCAAAAATTGGCCGGCCAGGTGCTTGCCGCGCTCATCGCCTGCATGGGCGGCCTGCGGATCGGCGTCATCGTCAACCCGTTTGCCCCTGGCGAGATTATGCTCGGCTGGCTTGCCTACCCCATCACCGTGATCTACCTAGTGGCGTTCACCAATATCATCAACCTCATTGACGGCCTCGATGGTCTGGCCACAGGCATTTGTGGCATCGCATCGTTCACCATGTTCACGATGGCCATGCTTTCGGGCCGTATCGATGCCGCCGCGCTCTCCATCGCGCTCTTTGGCTCGTGCGTGGCTTTTCTGCATTACAACTTCAACCCCGCGAGCATCTTCTTGGGCGACTCGGGGTCGCTGCTGTTGGGCTTCGCTTTGGGTTCCATCTCGCTACTCAACGTGAGCCGCACCGCCGCGCTCACCTCACTCATCATCCCGCTCATCGTGGCAGGCGTACCCATCATCGACACGTTCAGCGCCATCGTGCGCCGCAAGCGGGCCCACATTAGCATCGGACAGGCCGACAAGGGCCACATCCACCACCGCCTGATCCAAGAGGGCTACGACCAAAAGCAGGCCGTGCTGCTCATCTACGCCTGGTGCATCATGCTTTCGGCCGGCGCCGCCACGATCAATCAGGTCGAGGTGCCCACGCGCGTGCTCATCTTTGTCGTGCTCGCCATTGGCTCGGCTGCCTTCGCCAAGCACCTGCACCTGTTTGAGCCCGTCCTGCGCCACCATTACAATAAGCGCACACACGAGGACGAGCTGGTAACCCCCGACGACCCCGCCTTTAAACAGGAGGAGCAGGCAGCCGAGGAGCGCAAGGATGAGCGCCACCACAGGCGCTAGGTTTTAATGCCGAGGAAGTGACTCATTGCTGCTGGCTGCTCGCGACTGCGTCGCGAGCGCCGCATAGCCCTCGCCCTACCGGTACCCCACCCACTTACGCCCCACCCCTTTCAATAACGCGTTATCATTTTGACCAATACGCATACGTTAGGAGCAATCATGCCAAACGAGAACAGCTACGAAGTCGCGCTGCAAAAGAGCAACGCCATTCGCGAGGGCCTGGCAAAGACGCCCGAAAAGTTCACCATGCTCACCGGCGACCGCCCGACCGGACGTCTGCACCTGGGTCATTACTTCGGCACCCTCAAGGGCCGTGTTGAGCTGCAGAACATGGGTGCCAAGACCAATGTGCTCATCGCCGACTACCAGGTCATCACCGACCGCGACACCACCGAGCATATCCAGGACAACGTGTACAACATGGTCATGGACTACCTTGCCTGCGGCATCGACCCCGACAAGACCATGATCTACGCGCACTCCGCCGTGCCCGCCGCCAACCAGCTCATGCTGCCGTTCCTGTCGCTGGTGTCCGAGGCCGAGCTGGCGCGCAACCCCACGGTCAAGGCCGAGATGGAGGCCTCGGGCCACGAGCTCACCGGCCTTCTGCTCACCTACCCGGTGCATCAGGCCTGCGACATCCTGTCCTGCAAGGGCAACGTGGTGCCCGTCGGTCGCGACCAGCTGCCGCATATCGAGCTCACCCGCACCATCGCCCGCCGCTTTAACAACCGCTACGGCAAGGTGTTCCCTGAGGTCGACGCGCTGCTGTCCGAGACCCCGCTGCTGCCCGGCCTGGACGGTCGCAAGATGAGCAAGAGCTACGGCAACGCCATCAATATCTCGATGACCGCCGAGGAGACGGCCAAGCGCATCAAGAAGAGCCAGACCGACTCTGAGCGCATGATCACGTTTGATCCCGAGAACCGCCCCGGCGTGTCCGGCCTGCTTTCCACGGCCGCCATCTGCACCGGTCGCTCCGAGGTCGAGATTGCCGAGGAGATTGGCATGGGCGGCTCCGGCCAACTCAAGAAGTACGTGACCGAAGCCGTCAACGAGTACTTCGCCCCGATCCGTGAGCGTCGCCAGCGCTACGAGAACGACCTGAATTACGTTAAAGACGTACTGCACGAGGGCAATCGCCGCGCCAACGAGATCGCCGAGCAGACCCTGGCCGAGGTTCAGGACGCCATGGGTATGGTGTACTAGGCAAAGCGCTTTCGCACAACATAGACGGTAAGGTTAGATTTCTCCCCGAAACAGGAACAGGCCCGCTGGCAGTTACTTGCCAGCGGGCCTGTTCCCGAAGTACACCGTTGAATCGCACAGAGGGGAGGAATGCGAATCAAACTCAACAGGGCAGGCTTTTTCATCGCCTATTGCCTGCTCCGTTGCTGAATACAATATAGTTCACCGTGGTTTACTTTCTGACGAGAATCTACGACAACACATCGTCTCCATAAGTTAACCCCGGTAAACCTACCAAAAAGGGACAGGATTATTTTGGCAGGTTTTATCTGGGGAAATGACACCAGTGCCGGCGTTCGCCACAAATGACGGGCACCTTTTTGGTGGTTTTGGCGCGAGCAAGCCGCTAAAGCCCGACAGGCCAACGACAGGCGGCCAGGTCGACGTGCATGGGGTCGGCAAACGTCACGCCCTCCCCCAGTAGAAGCTCACGTTGAGCATCGGGGCCGCCAAACGCAAAGCCCTCGCAAATGCGGCCATCGGCAAACACCACACGATGGCAGGGAATCTGACCAGGGCGCGGATTGCTGTGCAGCGCATAGCCCACATAGCGCGCGCTGCGTGGACGACCGGCGAGCAGCGCCACCTGTCCGTACGTGGCGACCATCCCCTCGGGAATCTGCTCGACCACCGCGTACACCCGCTCAAAAAAGCCCTCAGACGCCATTTCGTGCTCCCCTCTCCGCCTTGACAGCATAAAGCAAATGATCCCTTGGGGACGGCGGGGTTGCAGATCATTTGAGGCCTCCGCGCGGCCGATGGTCCGCAACCCCGCCGTCCCCGAGGGGTCACATGGCATAGCAGGCAGCGTTTGCCCAGATAAAACCTGCCAAAATAAACCTGTCCCTTTTTGGCAGGTACGTTAGTTGGCGGGCTGGAAGAAGGCTACGGCTACGGCGCCGGGACCTACGTGGGTGCCGATGGTGGCGCCGATAGTGTGGACGGGCAGCTCGCCCTCGGTGTGGCCGGCCCACAGTGCCGCACTGTCCTCGATATATTTCTTGAGCACCGCGTCCGAAAGACCCGTATAGCCGAGCGCCAGCGGCATGGAAAAGTCGACGCCGCCCGCCTGCTCGACCTTCTGGTTCAACAGGTTTCGACCGTTTTTGGAACCGCGCGCCTTGCCCAACTGCACGATCAGACCGTCCTCGACAGCCACCACGGGCTTCACGTTGAGCAGCGTACCCACGGCGCCGGCCGCAGCAGACAGACGACCGCCGCGCACCAGGTACTCCAGCGTCTCGAGCAGGCCGATAACCACCACGCGGTCGCGCACGGCCTCGACCGCAGCCGCGATCTGGGCTGCACTACGGCCCTCGTCCACCAAGCGCAGCGCATACTCGACCAGCACGCGCTCGCCCAGGGTGACGTTGTTGCTATCCACCACATACACGTCGCCGCCCGGCGCCTCGGCAAGTGCCGTACGAGCACTCTGGTTGGTGCCCGAAAGCTTGGCGCCCACGGTAATAATCACGGCCTCATCGCCGGCCTCACGTGCTTCGGCAATCGCCTGTGAAAAGGCGTACGGGTTGACCTGACCGGTCTTGGGCAGCTCGTCGCGCTCCACGAGCATCTCGTAAAAGCGCTGGTGATCGATGTCGACGCCATCCATGTACACATCGGTGCCAAAGGTGACGGACAGCGACAGAACACACAGAGCGGGATGCTCCGCCGGAGACATATCGCTGGCGGAATCGGTAATAATGCGGACGGACATAGCGAATCCTTTCTTGCGCAGGTCTCGCGCAGGGAATTGTGACAACAAGATCCCAGCACGGTGTGCGCGCTCAAACGGGACGATGCAGTTGTTGGCTGAAAGCTAGCGCCTACGCGGCTCTACATCTCGCGCAGGGTGTTGAGAATCGTGCGAAGCGACGCATACATCTGCTCGCGCTGCTCCACGCCCATGGCCTTGCCGGTGGTATCGAGTACATCGCGAATGATGCGATCGGCCTCGCTCATGCTCTCGCCGCCCAGGGCGGTCAGGCGCACCGGGGCACGGTACTTGACGGCCGCATCGCCCGAGTCGTCGACCTCGACGTAGCCGCCCTCCTCCAGATGTGCCAGTGTGCGCGAAACGGCGGCACGGGTAACGCCGGCCATGCGAGCGAGGTCGGCGCCAGTCAGGCCGTCCTTGCTGCGCTCAAGATAGTACAGGCACATGACATCGGAGCCCTTAAGGCCAAGCCTTGCACCTTCGGACGTCTTGATGCGCTGAATCTCCTTGTAGAGGCCGCTGATCAGTCCGACAAAGTCCTCAAAACGTGTCTCGTCGTTCTGCTGCATGGTGACGACTGCCTTTCGCTTACATGATGCTAACGGGTGAACATCTTAGCCGCACTAGGCAACACGCATACCCAAATATCCCATTTGTTAACCCATCAACATAAAAACCACCACAAAGGGGGCAGTACACCTTTGTGGTGGTTTTGGGCCGAGTTACAGCTCCACGCGCGGGTTATCGCGGGTCACAAGCGTCTTAACCAGAACGGTGGCACCCAGATACCGCTCGAGCAGCTCGGCTAAGCGATCGATCGCAGCCTGGCAATCCCCCATCCGCTCGGGCTCTACGCACTCAATCGCCAGGAACGCATCGGCCGAATCGTCGGACAGCGCCGTGCGAACGCCATCGCGCCAGTTCCAGCAACGACACACGGCGCCCGCATCATCGATATAGGCAAGCTCACCGGGCAGTGTCGGATCATCCGCCTCCTCGCCAAGCGGCAAGAACGCATCGCCGCCGTCGGTCACCGCCAGGCGCAGATTGCCCTCAATAGCATGCAAATCCTCACCGCCAACGGGCAGCGCATAAGTCAACGAAATCGTGTTGTAGATATCCACCGCCGGCGTGATGTGGCCGACCGGCTTGCCTTTGAGTACGCGCTTGAGCAGGTTCTCAACTGAGCAACGCGCGCCCTTCTTGGTCTTGAACAGGCGATACGCCTCGCGCCACGCCTTAACCGGCGCATTCTCGCTGATGGTATCACTCGTCAGGTGACGCTCCGCATCGATATTAGCGCGGTCGAGCAACGCGGCAATCGCGTCCATGTCCTCCTGGGAAATCTGCGCCGCGGGCTTCATGCCCTTTACGACCACAACGCCGATAGCCGCCTGCGGAAACAGCTCCCAAAACGAATCCTCGGCAACGAAACTCTTCATATGCTCTCCCTTTCTAGCATGCGCCCGAGCCCGGGCACCTAAACAAAAAGCGCCCTCACAGCGGCCACCTTCAAAGTCCTACGGTGCCGCCAGAAGAGCGCTTGCGCTGCCCCCATCCGGAGAAGGGGGCAATATGTCAGGCGTATTGTAACCTAAGTCATCCGCGCGAACAAAACCACCGTAAAGATGCCCGCCCCCCTTTATGGTGGTTTTGGGTCCAAGGCGAAGCTAGTGGCGGAGCCCCAGCAGGCCGCGACCGCGATGACGGACCTCGGCGGGCACCTGGGCGTGCGGACCGGCGGCCTTGACGGACTCGGGCAAGTGCGAGTACTTCTTCTCGAAGTTCTCCTCGAACATCACCGCCAGGTTGTGCGCTGCCTCGTCGTAGCGCGCGGTGCTCTGCCAGTACTGGCGCGGCACCAGGATACCGTCGGGCACGCCATGGCACGTGGTGGGAATGTCGACGTTAAAGATGTCGTCGTGCACGAACTCGCTCTCTTCGATGGTGCCGTCGAGGGCGCGAGCGACCAGTGAGCGCGTATAGGCCAGCTCGATGCGATGACCCACGCCGTAGCCGCCACCAATCCAGCCGGTGTTGACCAGGTAGACATGCGTGCGGCCGTCGGCGATGCGCTCGCCGAGCATCTTAGCGTAGACCATGGGATCGAGCGGCATAAACGGCTCGCCAAACAGCGAGGAAAACGTGGGCGTGGGCTCGGTGACACCGACCTCGGTGCCGGGGATCTTGGCCGTAAAGCCCGTCACAAAGTGATACATGGCGGCATCGGCCGTCAGGCGTGAGATGGGCGGCAGCACGCCAAAGGCGTCGCAGGTCAGGAACAGCACGACGCTCGGAGTGGTGCCCATGCCCTTGGTCCAAGCGTTGGGAATGTGCTCCACAGGGTAGGCCACGCGCGTATTGTGCGTGATCGAGACGTCGTCGTAGTTAGGCTTGCGATTCTCATCGAGTACCACGTTTTCACAGATGGCGCCAAAACGAACGGCGTTGAAGATCTCGGGCTCGTGGAACGCGTCCAGGCCTTCGCACTTGGCGTAGCAGCCGCCCTCGACGTTAAAGATGCCCATGTCGGACCAGCCGTGCTCGTCGTCGCCAATCAGCAGACGCGTGGGGTTGGCCGAAAGCGTGGTCTTGCCGGTGCCGGACAGGCCAAAGAACACGGCGGTCTCATGCGTGACGGGGTCCATACTGGCCGAGCAATGCATAGGCAGAACGTCGTCCTCGACGGGCAGCAAGTAATTCATGACACTGAAGATGGACTTTTTGATCTCGCCGGAGTAGCCGGTGCCAGCGACCAGAATCACGCGCTCCTGGAAGTTGATGACCACGGCGGCGCTGGAGTTGAGGCCCTTGATGGCGGGATCGCACTGGTAGCCCGGCGCGGCGAGCACGCAGAAGTCCGGCTCGCCGGTGCGCGCGATTTCGCGGGCAAGCGGGCGGGCGAGCATCTGCTTAATAAAGAGTGCCTGGCTGGCACGCTCGCAGGCGACAAGCAGGCGGCGTGTGTGGTTACGATCGGCGCCGGCCATGCCGCGGGTGACGAACACGTCGCGCTCGTTGAGATAGTCGACGATGCCGGCCTTGATGGCCTCATAGCTCTCGACGGACAGCGGGCGGTTGACCGCGCCCCAGGCAATCTTGTCGTGAACATCGGGGGTGTCAACGATAAAGCGGTCATTGGGGGAACGGCCGGTACGCTCCCCCGTCTCGATCACCAGCGCGCCGTTGGATGCCATGCGGCCTTCTTCGCGGCGGATAGCGTGCTCGACGAGCTCCGCGGCGGGCAGATCGACCAGCAGACGGGGTTGATTCTCGGCGGGATCTTCGACCAGCGTAATACCAAAATTGGACAGAACTTCTGCAGGGGTAACACCAGGCATGGGGCCTCCTTTAAAAACGCGGCACGTGGACGCGGCGCGTACTTTACTCACGTAAAGCCCGTTGTACCCGATATGCAAAAACGTTTTTGCGGCAAGGGCGGCAAGCCCGCCCAACGGTCAAAAATCGCAGGCAAGCGGCCCAGTCATTGGGGACGTTCTTAAACGACTAGTCGTTGGGGACACTCTTGAACAGGCAACATTCAAGGAGCGTCCCCGGATGCCGGCACTTAGGGACGTTCCTAAAATGCCGGCACATAAGGAACGTCCCCAAGTGCCGACTACTGAATGGCGCCGCCGAAATTATTGAACAAGCTGTTCAAAAATACGAATCGATACCACCGTGGCTATACTAGAGCGCAGTAAGAGAAAGGACTCCGCCTTGAGCATCACGCCCCTCGATAGCATCCGCCGCGCCATCGCCCGCCGCAACGGCGTCACCGACCCCACCGTATCGGGCGGGGCGCACGGGCAAGGCGGACGCATCGAGAACGGCCTGTTCCCCGCCTCCCACACGGCCGAAGAGCTCGCGCGCATCCAGGAGCTGAGCCAGCGCAACGCCGGCGGCCCCGACAGCAGCCAGGCCACGCGCCATCGCCGCGAGCGCAATCGCCAACCCGGCCCCATCCACCGCATGGTCAATGCCTGGTGGAACCGCCTACTCGGTTCTGTCTACGGCGGCGGCTTCTCCACGCAAGAAGCCGAGTACGAAGATCACGCCACCCGTCGCGACTACCTTTGGAATACCCTGGGCACCGCCGTATGGGGCATGGCGTTTCCGCTGCTCACCATTGTGTCGACGCAGCTCGTAGGCGCCGAGGAGGCCGGTAAATTCTCCATCGCCTTTGTCACCGGCACGCTCATCATGATCGCGTGCAACTACGGCGTGCGCAATTTCCAGGTCTCGGACATCGACGAAAAAACCTCCTTCGCCTCCTACCAGCTCAACCGCTGGCTTTGCGGAGCGCTCGCGCTGGCATGCGGCCTGGTATACAGCAGCGCCCGCGGCTACGATGCGCAGATGGCCACGATCGGCCTGGGCGTCTACCTCTATAAGGTGATCGACGGCATCGCCGACGTGTACGAGGGCCGCCTGCAGCAGGCCGACAAGCTCTATTTGGCCGGCATGAGCCAAACGCTGCGTTCCGCCGGTGTCATCGCGATCTTTAGCGTGGCACTGTTCCTCACGCGCAGCATGCCCATCGCGGCCATGGTCATGGGTGTCACCGCCATCGCCTCGCTCGTGCTGGTCACCGCGCCGCTCGCCCTGCTCGAGACCGAAAAATCGCGCCGCGTGAGCCTGCGCGAGGTCGGCCACCTGTTTATCCAGTGCGCCCCGCTCTTTGGTGCGCTGTTCCTGTTCAACCTCATCGAGAGCATGCCCAAGTTTGTGATGGAAGGCACACTGGCCTACAAGTACCAGCTGTACTTTAATGCCCTGTTCTTTCCGGCGCAGGCTATTTTGCTGAGCATCGGATTTGTCTATAAACCGCAGCTTTTGCGTCTGTCGAGCATTTGGGCGAATCCGCGTAAACGTCGCCGTTTTGACTTGATTATTATTGCCGTTATGGCGCTGATCGTGGCCATCACCGGCGTGTGCGCCGCATTTATGGCAGGCCCCGGCATTCCCCTCATGAGCTTTATGTACGGCCTCAACTTTGAGCGCTACCGCACATTGGCACTGCTAATGGTTGTCGCCGGCGGCGTCACCGCGGCAATCGACTTTATCTACGCCATTATCACGGTGTTGCGCCACGCCGGCGATGTCACCAAGATCTACCTGATCTGCTTCGCCGTAAGCGTGGTGCTGCCGGTGATCCTGATCAACCTGCTGGGCCTGATGGGCGCCGTGGTGAGCTACCTGGCGGTCATGGCCCTACTGCTGGTGTTGCTGATAATCGAGTACGCCCACATCCGCCAGCGCATCGAGCGTGACCGCAACCCCTACGGCGCCTAATTAGCTGCCCCCGGTCACCGGAATTAGCGATGGAATCATCCCGGCTGGGGTCTCGTTGCGGACAATATGCATCACGCAAAACTAAGTGAGTAGACTTTTACCGAATCCCCGACCACACCGACAAAGCACAAGTCTGTGACCTGCGGTTTTATCGAGGCAAATTTGCCGGCTGCTCGGCATTTCCAAAAAAGTCTACTCACTTAGCCAGCGGGCACCCAAAAAAGAACCGTCGCGAGGTCGTTTGACTCCGTTGCGACGGTTTTTCGAGAATTTTCGCGCTGCCGCGGACGCGGACGCTCCTCATTTCTGACCCCATTGCACCAAGGGTAGTCAAAAAAGCCCCGTCCCAAATAGCTACCCCTTGCACCGGTTATTCGCCTGGGTTGATGTTCGCGTAAAACTCGGCCCCATCGTCTAGACGCAGGATACCTACGCGGCCAAACTCCGACCCAGTGGCGGCGGCGCAGTCGATATCGATGCGATCGGGCACGCCGGCGGTATCCTCGCCGCCCAGGCGCACAATCTGCCCACGGCCCGACTCCTCATCAAGCCCCGCCAGACCGCCCACCTCGCAATAACGCCCGAGCGACACCGTGGGCGTGTGACCGCTCACCACGACCGGACCCTTGCCCTCGGCAGAAAGCAGCCCCGTCGGCGCGTCCCAGTAACCGTGACGAATCCACAGCAAGTCATCGGACGACTGCACGGCAAGCATCTGCTTCAGCAGTTCGCGATCGGCGCTAACCGCTCCGGCACCATCGGCACAATCAACCCCATGTTCAAGCAAAAACGCCCGCGCCGCCTCGGTCTCAATACCGGCATGCACCAGCAGGTACGGACGCTCGTCAGTCTCGGCCACCGCGTAAAGCGGCAGCGTCGCCATCCAACGCACGAGCTCCTCGTACGCCTCAAATTCCATATCGTTGAGCTGCTGACGGGTAGTCCAACCGCCGTTGATATCCCAGGTCTCGGCATCGAGCGGATCCTGGCCAATGATGGCGTCGAGCATGATCTGCTCGTGATTGCCCTTGAGCACGCGAGCGTTGGGCAGCGATCGCACCAGTTTAATAACGCCAATCGGATCGGGCCCGCGATCAATCATATCGCCCAGCACGTACAGCATGTCGTCGGAAGCCAGCGAAATCTTGGTCAGGGCCTCGTCAAGCGCACGCACGTGCCCGTGAGCATCAGATGTCACATAGATCGCCATGGAACGCCTTTCCCTGCATTACGACTGAAGCCCGGAGCCGCAACTAAAACTTCAAGTTGAACTTAAACGTTACCCATTGTACTCCGTTGCAATAGAGCTGGAAAGGGTTTCCGAGCAGAGGCAAAGACGGCAGCCGTCTATGACGATATCGCGCACGCCCGCAATCCAAGCCCATTAACCCACCATCTTTGGGTACAAATAAACGCAGACAACTGACCGTGCCACGCCAACCACCCAGGAGCGGACACCATCCATGAACCAGATACTTCTCTTTATCGGCCTCGTCATTATTCTGTGCCTGACCATCAAACCCGTCGGCAAAAAGCTCCCCTTCCCCACCCTGCTTATCTTTATCGCACTCGGTATGCTGCTGGGCGTCAACGGTCCGGCGCACATCGACTTTAGCGACTATGCGCTCACCGAAACCGTCTGCAGCACGGCGCTGCTGTTCATCATGTTCTACGGCGGCTTTAACACCAACATCGACCGTGCCAAACCCGTCGCTGTGCCCGCAGTGCTGCTAAGCACGCTCGGCGTCGTTATCACCGCTGGCATCACCGGCGTGTTCGCGCACTTTGTACTGGGTTTCGACTGGATCAGCGGCCTGCTACTGGGATCGGTCGTGGCATCCACCGACGCGGCCAGCGTCTTTAGTGTGCTGCGCGAGCACAGTCTTTCGCTAAAGGGCGGCACCGACTCGCTGCTCGAGGTCGAATCGGGCTCCAACGATCCCGTCGCCTACATGCTCACCGCGGTACTCGCCACCCTCGCAGCTGGCGGCGACATTAACATCCCCGTTCTGCTGGCCAAGCAAATCATCCTAGGGGTAGGCCTGGGCATTGTCATCGGCTGGGCATCGGGCCGCCTGATTGAGCGCGCACGCGCAGCGGCCGAGGGCGCGCAGACCATCTTTTTGTTCGCCGTGGCAATCGTCGCCTACGCGCTGCCAAGCCATCTTGGCGGCAACGGCTTTTTGGCCGTGTACCTGGCAGGCATTGTGCTGGGTGCGAGCGACATCACCGGCAAGGTCGAGATGGCGCACTTTTTTGACACCCTTACCGAGATGGCCGAGATGACCATCTTCTTTTTGCTCGGCCTGCTCGTGACGCCCGCGCGCCTGCCGCAAATGCTGCTACCGGGCCTGGCGCTCATGGCGTTTATGCTCTTTGTGAGCCGTCCCATCGCCGTCGGCATGCTGTTGGCGCCCTTTAAGACCAACCCCCGCCAGGTGGCACTCGTAAGCTGGGCGGGTCTGCGCGGCGCAGCTTCGGTCGTATTTAGCCTCTTTGCCGTTGTGGCCGGTGTTCCCGGTGGGCACGACCTGTTTGACCTGGTCTTTGTGATTGCCGTGTCGAGCATTGTGGTGCAGGGCTCGCTGCTGCCAGCAGTGGCGAAGAAACTCGATATGATCGATGCAGAAGGCGACGTGCGCCGCACGTTTAACGACTACCGCGACGAGGACGGCATGTCGTTCGTCAAGCTCAAGGTGAGCGCGGGGCATCCGTTTGCCGGGCGCTCGCTCGCCGATATTGGCAGCGTCACGGACATGCTGGTGGTCCTGGTGCTGCGCGATGGCGCGCACCCGGTGCTGCCCAACGGCGATACCGTGATCGAGGAAGGCGACCTGTTGGTGATGGCCGCGCCGACGTTTGAGGAGCGTGCCGAGGTTACGCTGCGCGAGGTCACCGTGACTCCCCACGGCCGCTTAGCTGGACAACGTCTGCGCGACGTGCCGCAAGGCAAGCACCCGTTTATCGTCGTGATGCTCAAGCGCGACGGCCAAACGATCATCCCCGACGGCAATACCCTCATATACGCCGGCGACGAAGCCGTCATCGCCACGCTGGCGTCGTAGCGGGCGGGGGGTAGCCGTCCCAAATAAGCTACATTTGAGCATCAATCGCCCCGGCTGGGGTCTCGTTGCGGACAATTAGTATCGCTCAAAACTAAGTGAGTAGACTTTTGCCAAATCGCCGACCACATCACCAAAGCACAAGTCTGTGACCTGCGGGTTTGTTGAAGCAAATTTGTCGGGTGCTCAGGATTTCCAATAAAGCCTACTCACTTAGCCTGCGGGCAGTCAAAATAGAGCAATCGCGAGCTCATTAGACTCCATTACGACGGCTTATCGTGCATTTTCACGCAGCTGCGGGTGCAGACGCCCCGTCCCAAATTAGCCACCCTAGTCATCGTCGACGGCAAAGTCGCGGAGGTCGAGGCCTTCGCGTTCGGCTCGGGCTAGGAGCTCTTGGGGCGATTCGTCCTCAATATCCATAACGTCGAGCATAGCGGCCGGAAAGCCCACGCCCGCCGCACTCCCCGCGCGATCGAGCAGACTCTCGCGCAGCTGATCTACATCAACGTCGATCTTCATGGTGTAACCTCCTACCGGCCAATCGCGATCGAACAAACCGCACGCCCCAAATGATATGCAATTAATCACAGATACAGCTATAATAAAATAATGTACATCAGGGAGTTTGCGGGCGATGGATAAGCTCGATGCCATGACGGCACAAGTTGGAGACTTTTGTGATGCACGCGACTGGCGCAAATATCACACGCCAAAAGAGCTTGCCATCGGCATGGCAACTGAGCCCTCCGAGCTCCTTCAGCTCTTCCGCTTTATGAACGACGAGCGAATTGCGGGAATGTTCCAAGACCCCAAGCAACGTCAAGCTATCGAAGACGAAGTCGCCAACACGCTTCTTTTCCTCCTGCGTTTTGCCGATTTAAACGGAATCGATCTCCCAACTGCGCTTTCGTCCAAGCTCATGCGCAATGGCGAGCACTACGCCGTCGAGGCATCATCTGACGAATACAGAAAGGCGGGCCACCATGAGTAATGAGTTCGCCCTTCGGCAATACACGCTTCCCCTACCCAAGCCCTTCGAGGCAAGCGAATCACTACAAGACTTTAGCACGCCAGAGCCCGGGGCTCACCATGACGAGAGCTGGCCTGTTCTCTACATCCTGACCAACAGTAAAAAGAAGACGGCATACATTGGCCAAACAACCAACTATCAACGCCGCATGAAGCAACACGCCTCAAACGCCGACAAGGATTTCGATCGAACACTTCTGATCGACAACCCCACATTCAATCAGTCCGCGACATTTGAGTTTGAAAACTGGCTCATCGAGCTGTTCTGCGCTGACGAAAAATTCCAGATAACCAATGGCAGCAATGGCTATGCCCAATTCGATTACTTTGAGCGGTCTCAGCATCGCCAGAAGTTCCGAACGCTATGGACAAAACTACGCGAAGAAAACTATGCAATTCACCCCATCGAAGAGCTCGAGAACACTGACCTGTTTTAATTCTCCCCCTTCAAAACGCTCACGCCCGATCAATACGAAACGATTGAGGCGATTTACAGGCGGCTCGAGCAAGAGCATGAAGACATTAAACACGGCGGTCCCAAGAAAGAACGCATAACCGTCGTGAACGGCACGCCGGGAACAGGCAAAACAATCCTCGCCATCAGTCTCATGTTCAAAATCAAAAATGAGCCCAACCTTTCCGGTCTGCGAGCCGGTTTTGTCACCCCCATGGATTCCCTGAAGAAGACCCTCAGGAAACTCACGCACTTCCTTCCAGGGTTAAAGCCTGGCGATATCTTGAGCCCCAGTGACGTAACCAAAAATGATCGTTATGACATCCTGCTTGTCGACGAGGCACATCGACTGGGTAATTATCTAAGCATGGGCTCCGGCATCAAGGCTTTCTATAACACCTGCGATCGCCTCGGCCTTCCACATACGAGCAACCAAGTTGACTGGATATTCAAATGCTGCGACAAGGCATATCTGTTCTATGACCCCAAGCATCAAGTCAGGGCATCCGGCCTCAATCGAGACGGTCTTGAGCGGCGACTCAATCAGCTCGAAGAAGCGGACATTGAAACTGAAGAGTTCAGCCTAAGCACGCAGATGCGCGTGCGCGGTGGTGACGAATACCTCGATTTTGTCTATGACTTACTCGACAACAAGGCGTACATGCATGCCGGCATGAAGTTCAAAGAACTCTTTTCATCGGAGCCTTACGATTCGCGAGCCGGGGATCCGGACAGCGATATCCCCAGATACCAGTTTGGAATCGTCGACCGATTTGTGGACTTCTGTTCCCTGTAGCAAGCCAAGGAAGAAGTTGGCCTATCCCGCATGACGGCAGGCTTTACGTGGAAGTGGAAAACGAAGAAACACAGAGACGCGTTCGGCATCGTCATTGAGGGTGTCCCTAAACGTTGGAACTCGAGTCAAAAGGATTGGGTTAGGCTCTGTTAGACCAGGATTGACATTCCGCCCCATCATCTCCTTGCGATTGCAC
>ERZ1031885.238-NODE-238-length-24109-cov-4.954228_pt1 | contig 24109 bp, 40 predicted proteins | sample MGYA00518168_ERZ1031885 | MGnify/ENA primary metagenome ERZ1031885 (study PRJEB33719, sample SAMN04261269) | wastewater metagenome | biome: rural village; feature: human; material: feces | host: Homo sapiens | place: El Salvador | collected 2014-01-14 ...
TGAACCGTGAAATGCGCTGGTGCCAGATTGCAGGGAATGCCTCCATGGATACTTATAAAACTCTGCTGCGCTTTTGTGATGGGAGTGACCCTTTTTCGAAAAGAGGGTCATTTTTTTGCGTGCTGTCGATGACAGGGATACGAAGATGCCACACAAAGCCTGAATGCCCTTCCTTGTCTTTTTTACATGTGCGACTTTTTCTTGCTTTTTCTCTCATTTATTGCTAAAGTAACAGATATTCCCTCAAAACTACCGATAATATCGGAAAACTTTTTTCTCCCGTCAAAAATTCGTCAAAAATCCAAAAGGGTGTACCCGCATGAGCGGGTGCACCCTTTTTAAGATCCGAATATTTTATTGATATCATCTGCCGCTTTTTCTCGCATTTCATCGGTGTAATGGATATATACTCTTTCAACGGTAGAGATGGTATCTCCGAGGAGACTTGCGACCGTCTTGATATCCATACCGGAAGATAAGAGCCTGGTGGCGTAGGTATGGCGGAAGTCGTGCATGGTGTGATTTGGTAAGATCTTCCTCACGATGGCTGTGAGCATTTCACCGTGTCGGTATCGCGTGAGTCGACCATGGAAGTACAAGACGCGATGTTCGCGGTATTCATCCAAGGCACGAAGGAGGCAGGGAGGAGCAGGGACTGTGCGGCAAGAGTTCTTCGATTTCATCCTACGGATACCGAGCTCGTTCTTCCCGACACGGGAGAGCTGCTTATTGAATGTGATTTGATGGGACTTGAAATCGATATCCCCCATAGTGAGAGCCAGCACTTCCCCGACACGGGCGCCCGTGTATGCGGCAATGTACATGAGGATCCATAGTTCCAGGTTCCGCGCATGCAAGGTATCTAAGAGATGGGAAATTTCCTCATGCGTCATAGTCCGCAGCCGTGCTCCCCCTGCAGTGTCCATGCGTGGCTTATAGATAAGGTCTGCGATAGGGGATACTCCGATGACACGATAACGGACCGCTTCCCGAAAGAGGTGCTTCATATACCGTGCCCAGCTTACCTTTGTACGTTCGCCGTATGGGAGAGTTTGGAGTCGCGTAAAGATATCCGCATATGTGATATCTGTCATGGGCTTATCCAGAAGAGGACCGGCGATATCAGCCAGCCACTCATAGATAAGCAGCGTATTCGGAGCTAACTCTTTCCGCCATGAGATATAGAGCGCAGAAAAATCGCGAAGCGTCATGCCCTCATTCACCGGATCGATGTTTCCCGTCTTCTTGACCGCCGCGAGCAGCTTTTCCTTCTCCTTATCAGAAGCTGCCTGAGAGCGCAGGGCATAGCCTCCCTTGGACTTCTGCTTCCACTTCCCATCCCGATCCCGGTAGGAGAGAATCAGCTGGTAGCTCGCCCCGCCATTCGTCTTCGCCCGCTTGCGGATGATAAATTTGTAATTCAGTTCCATTAGAAAAACCTCCGTTCATTGGAAACAGAGGCGGTACATGGTATAATACAGTTGTAATCCGCCTCATTGCATGGGACATTACACGCCAACGGGAGACTGCCATCTCCATCGGCACAGCCGTATCCATACGAATGTATGGGTACGGCTTTTTAACATGGAAGAGGAGTTTCGTTATAATCGTGATGTCGGAATAACCTACTGGGAGACCGCACGCGGAACCCGACGGCTAGTATAACGTCAAGGCTATACAAGGCAACCGGTTTATCAGAATTTGCAATATTCACAAAATGAATATTGCTTTTTTCATCTTATTATTTATTTGGCTTATTCAAAAGTTTTTTCTGCTCACTTTCGATCTGCTTGATACTTTTATCAGGAGTCGGTAAATCCTCTGGCATAGTACCGCCGAGTTCTTTGATTGTTTCGCGAACCTTCTTGCCGACAGCAAAGTGAGTTGTATTAGCTGCAGCTTTCCCGTTCACATGGTCACGGCGCAGCTTCTCGTCGGTCTGCGTGGCGCGGAAGAGATTCGCAGCCAGCTCCGTGCTGCCCATATGGTCAAGGATAGCTTGTCCTTTCTTCAGCCCTTTGCGTTTAGCGATATCCTGTGCCTTGAGACCGCCATATAATCCCATATAGCCGAAGTTTTGAAATATAGCATAGTCGCGAGAAGTCTCTACCCCTGCTTCATGGGCGGCATTGGCGAGAGACTTATTATGATGTTTCAATTCTCCACGAATAGCCAGTCGTTTCTGCTCTTCTGATAGCCTTTCGAAATTCTCTGAAAGTTCCTGCTGGCGAGTTTTCACAGCGAAATAAGTCTGTGCCAATGCAACAGCCTCTTTTCTTGGATCGCCATTCATAGCAATAAGATAGCAGGCATAACGGGAAAGATGATAATCATCTAATCGTCGTTTAGCAGAACTGCCAATGTTAACCATTTCGTGCACGTGCACGAAATGGTCACGAACATCGTTTTTACTAGCAATACATGCATCTATTGCCTTATCTATTACTTTAGAGAAAAATCTGTATTCGCCATACTGAAGAACTTTTAATAATTCTCTCGCAGTCCAATATTCCATGCCATACTCATTGATATGTTTAATAGATTCAAAGAGAGATTCATTTATTGCGTTGATATCTTTAACCATGATAATCTCCTTCCTAACTTGCGATGTGAAGAAAATTCACATTGCTTTTCTCGTGCATTCAACTATAGCAAAAGTGCTGTTTTTGCTATAGCAATGCAATCAACTATAGCAAAACCCTCCAGAATGCAAAACACGGCACTAAAAACGCAAAACGTGAAATTTTACTGTTTGATCAGCGAATACTTCGCGACTGCTATAACTATATTGAAATATCTTCTAATTTAGTTATATATTTATGTTTCAAACCAGTAATATCACGGACAAAGCTTTCCACGGAAGGAGAAATATTCTCTGACAAGAAGGCCAAGGAACTATCAATCCCCTCGTAATTCACTTGGTACACATGATTTTGGCCGAAGAAGACAGCGATACAAATTAGTGCAGCTAGAATATCATCCTGGCCATAAGTGTAAATAGCACCGGGGCCTGATATTGGGAGATTAAGCTGTTTGTGAATATCCAGTTGGGGAATTGTAGCAACACGCGTAGAACGCTGGTCAATCTTGTGCGTGTATAATCGGTTATTGTGAGCACATTTATTTCGGATATCTGTTAAATAATAGAGTATAGAGCTAAGTGTTTTTGGAGCCAGTTTTGGATTTACTGTATGAGCGATGTCCTTCTTCATGTCGTCGGGCAGCAAATCATAGAAGTTAGCCATCGTACCGAACGAAATCACCGTGTTCAAAACCCATAAGGGAACCTGATTATATTTTTTTATGAAATGGCAGATAGCAGGATGCGGTTTTCTTGTCGAAAATGTCTTGATACATTTGTTCAACTTGTAGAGAAGAGAATTTACATGTTGCCTTTCTTTGGGGCTCCGTGTAAAAGAATTGGGACGCAAATAATTCCAGTGATTGGTACCAAAACGAGAGGAGAAATGAAGGGAAATCAGTGATTTCATTTGAGTTTCTATAATAGTGACACAGTTCAAAACATTACGCCTCAAATTGGCATCAAAGAGGTACAGTGTGACAATTTGCTCAAGAGTAGTTCCTTCTGTATAAAAATCAGAATGACGCAAATTCGATCGTTTTTTATCAATGAATGCGTCTTTATATCCATTGATTAAATTGTAATATCCATATTGAAGCAATATACCGGCAGAGTTTTCATCAAGCCTTACATTTCTGTTTTTTAAAATAGAAAGTTGCTCCTGAATCGTTGTTGCAGGGATATTCATAAATACCTCCAAAAAGAAAAAGGATCTTAATGCATGAACATTAAGATCCTTTTTCGGTCCGCTTTGTGCAATACGCCACGGCTCATATCTGTGTATATACTACACGAAAATGATCTTAATGTCAATTTTGAATATAAACTTACTGCTTGATCCGCGAATACTTCGCCACCGCCAGCCCGATGATCTGGATCGAAGTGCGGTAAAACCGCTCTTTTTTAATTTGCCGATCATTTGCCGAGGCGAAGGAGGCGATGGAAGAAGAGAACTAGAATCTTCTGAAATTTACGAAGATGATATTTCCGCATCTTTTTCAACCCGGGGAGCTTCAGCGGAGAGACGGAAGTCGAGGTAGTGATCCACCTCTTTCTTTCCGGCGGGGGAGAGCAGCCGGTACTTCTTGATAAGCTCTTCCTCGTGCTCGTTTAAGTCGATAGCTTTTATTCGCATAGCGTTGCTCGATTTATACTCCGACTCTCCTATAATCCATAATGGATTGACGTTGAGAGCACGAGCAATAGCACCGATAACAGGAATCTTGATTTTAGAAATAGTTCCTTTTTCATATCTAGTAATCGTAGAAGCGGCTACCTGAATTCGTTCAGCTAATTCCTTGCGGGTTATGCCAACGTCCTCGCGTGTTGCTGATATTCGCATACCAATTTCCTTAGGTGTCAATGGTTTCACCTCCTTTCTGCAGTTGATTATATCATCGATTATTGCACACTGCAATATACTAATAGCGATAGAGCGAGAAATAATTGCATAGTGCTATTTACATGCATGAAAGTTTGTGATAGGATATGCATAGAATGAATTGCATAGTGCAATTACAAGAGGAGGTGAATATGATGAAAGCAAAGAAATTGGTAGATTCGAAACGGATCAGAGCAAGAATGATAATGTTAGGATTGCGTAATAGAGATCTCGCAAAAGCATGGGGGTGTGCCGAGCAGACGGCTTCGCAGAAGCTGAACGGTACGCGACCATTGTCGCTAGAAGAAGCTAATAAGCTGGCCCAGCTTCTCAAATTGAGCGAGGTTGAATATTACGTTTTTTTATTTAAACCAGAAATTGCGTAGAGCAATTAAGGAGGCACGCCATGCCACACAGTGAGAATCTGCTATCTCAGAAAGAGGTGGCCAAACGCTGGGGATGTGACACGTCCACCATCGCCCGCCGAGAGAAAGACGGGCTGATTAAAAGGGCGCTTGCAATCCCGGGCGTATGGTACACCCGAGCCTCCGTCGAAAGGGCGGAAGGCCTGGAAGGGGACGAGAGCCCCATGAGCCCTTTTGAAAGAAGGCGTCTCGAGAAAAGGATCCGCGAGCTGGAGAAGAAAGTATCCGGCTATGAAGATCAGTTCTATTTCCTTTCGGACGCCATGGAAAGAGTGAAGAAGATGATGAATTGAGGTGAGAAGAGTGGATGAAGTCAGAAAAGAAAGTCGTCTGATCGTAGACGCGAGCCTTTTTCAGGATGCAGCCTTTGTGATCGGAGAGCTGCTGCAGTTGATTTCAGAAAATGAGAAGTCCCGGATCGCACTGGAATACGATCCGGGAACAAAGAAGATGGTGGTCACAAAAGATACGACCCGCAACGAGGAAGATGACCCCGGCAGGTATGTAGTCATTGAACGCGATGAATACGAGATGCTGCTTGATTTGTGGAAGAAGGTCAGAGACCGGCATCCAAGTCATTGATCGTCTTTGTGATCTTTTCCACCGCAGACCTCGCCGCCATCACGTCATAAGAGGAGTGGTCATCGCCAGATAATTCTTCTTCGCTCAAGACGTGCTGAAGGTAATAGTTCAGAGCTTCTACACAAATGACGGCTTCAACGAGGCTCATGCGTGGAAAGTTATATTCTTTTGGTTTCATACATATCACCTCCTTTCTGCCTATCAGTATAGCAGGAAGGAGGAACGTGGAGGAGAAATGACAGACGAAGAGTTCATGGAAAGAAAAGAGTCCACCGTGCGCAGCCTGCTCCTGCAGTTAGCGGGAAAGGGGTTCACGGTGGACCAGGTGAATGAGGTGCTGAGAGCAGCAGCCAGCCTTGCAGGAATGACGCCTTTCACTGAAGGCGTTATCGACGAGTTGAATAAGGGGAACCCGTGGTATTAGGACGTCGGGATAGCTCGAGGAGTGTGGAGGAAAGATGACAGAAGAAGAATTGCAAGAAGAACAGAGAAGGGACTTTGAAGCGAGAAGAGATCTCGCCTTTAAGCAGCTTGTGTGGGCCCTCAACGAGGGTGATGCAGAGATCTTCGATATCGAAGTAGAGAAGAACAAGGAAGGCGAGGACGTCGCCTGGATCTACTTCAGGGGCGGTGAGGTGGAACGCGTGAACATCTGCGGAGATACTATCATCACCGCGATCCGTGAGATCTTGAATTGTAAGAGACTGAAGGGAATGTGAGGCCATCATGAACGAGTACGAAAGACAGAGAAAGCTGAATGACATGCTTCTTGTCGTCTGCTTGCTTAACCTGGCGGCAGCCGCCGTGAATGTCTTTATTATCATTTGCAAATAGCAAGAAAGGAAAAGCCATGGACAAGAAAGAATTGGAAAAGCAGATGAAGCAGATGAACGAGACGGCAGAGAAGTTCGAAAGATCCTTCGAGGCCTGGAGGAAGAAAAGGAATACAGCCATCAAGGAAGTACTGAATGTTTTGGTAGACAGTGACCTCACCTACGAGGAAGCCGTCAATGTGTTAGATGGGTGCCGGACATACCTGCGGCATAACCTGAAGATCGAGAACATTGATCTCAATGTAGAGGAGAGAGAACCATTTTGACAGACAAAGAAGCAAAGACGCTAGGAGAGCTTGCCCTGAAAGCGGACATGCTCCGCCGCCAATGCCGAGACATTGAGGAGAAGATGAAAGAGCAGAGAGCAGCCGCGAAGAGAATGGCGGGGTACATGCTGGCAGAGCTCGCCATCATCATGATCCTGGCATTCGCGGCAGGGATCGCCGTATGGAAAGGCTGATAGGAGGAAATCATGACAAACGCAGAAGCAGTCGGGACAGTCCATCGAATGATGGAGGCCCGTGAGCAAGAAGAAGCGAGAACCGCGGCTCTCGCTTCTCAAGTAGACGCGAAGAAATACGATCCTAACGCCGCCCGCCGCGCCTTCTGGAAGGAAGTGGCGATCTATCCGCTGACGCTGCTGTGCGCCGCGGCATACACACTCCTTATGGCGGTGGCACAATGACAACGCTGAACGATATCTTGGCACTCATTCCCATGGAAGACCAGTGGATCTACGTCTTCGATACAGAGGGAAACGAATACTATGAAGGATTCAAAGGGAATCTGGAGCTCAGCGAAGAAGGCGAAGAGCTGATCGTCGGCGGGCTTTATGGGAATGATACTGATACGAAAGATCCAAACTACGGTATCGTGCCGACCATCGAAATCGAGGTGAAAGACAATGAGAGGCTGCTGGGTTAAGCTCTGGATGATCGGAGAGCAGCTGTGTCATGTGTCCATTGACCAGTCAGACCAAGACCCCAAGTGGACCATCATGGCAGCTGCCGCACTCATCAAGGAATATTGTAAAGAAACCGGGCTGGATCCCTCCATGGCAGCGGAGCATATCGCCCGAATGTTGGAGAAGAAACATGATTGACGAAGGAATCATTATTGAATTCATGAAGTACATCAAAAGGCAGCTTTATGAAGAACAGGCTAGGGCGGACAATGCAGACCACGAAGGAAGAACCAAAGACTACTTCTGGCACGCAGGCTACATCAGTGCTTTGAAAGAGAACCTGAAAGAAATCGAAAGGACTACCGGCATCACCGGTGTTTACGGGAAGGAGGAGAGAGCATGCAGGACACATACACGAAAGCGGAGCTTGTAGAACGCTTCAAGGCGATGAAAAGGCATGAGATTGATCTGGCGAACGATTACATGAAGGAGGAGCGAGATGCCGGTGCCGAGTGGCATAGAGCCCGCGTCTCTTTACTGAAGGAGCTGATTGCTCTGACAGAGACGGGTGCACTCTGATGATCTACTACTGCGCCCGCTGCGGGAAACCCATCCCGCGAGGGAAAGAAATGATGGAAAAGATAGGCGGCCGCCTTGTGCCGACACATATGGACTGCCGCGAAAGATACAGCAAGAAGACATTGGACCAGATGATTCACGAAGCCCTGGACAAAGGACCGGGGAACGAACTTCGTAGAAAGATGAGGGGTAGAAATGACTGAGAAAGAAATCAAAGGATACATGATCGAAAAGATCGGAGAGATCAAAAAGGAAACCGAATGCGATGACTGCATCCTGTTCATCGGGAAAGACGGTGTCGGGAAAACGTGCGCTGGCATCAACAACGAAGAAAATCTGGTGCTGTGTGCCTATCAAGTGATCAAAGCCTTTGGAGAACTGGGAAAGAACCCATACACCAGACAGACCCTCCTTCTGAGAGAACTGACGCAGCATCTCATCAACGAAGTCAAAGAGGAATTCGGTGATATGGGGCTCTCGCGAGAGATCGAAGACATGATCCAAAAGGAGACGGAAGACGACCCGCCTGCTGAAGAGGAAAGCGGCATGGTAAAAAGGATCTCCAAAAGAGGGAAGCCGGAGGCAGAAGATGATCCGTCTGTCGAGAAATAATAGGTACAAGCTCTTCGAGATCGTCCGCCTACGGGATAGAGACCTCTGGGATGTCTATGAAAGAATACTGGGAGTCCCGTGTCCGATGGGGAGAACCCACGTCCACCATGTTATTCCCGTAGCTTCCGGCGGAGAAGACATCGCAGAGAACCTCATCACCTTAGACCCGAAGACCCACTTCTACCTATTCCACAACGGATTCGGGAGTGTGGATAAAGAATGGCAGAAAATCGCCCAGAAGTATCTGGCGAGCAAGGAGGTCAAGGCGTGGCACGAAGAAAGAGAAGCAAGTTCGACAGCCCTATACCAGACTGCAGAAGCTACCCGTATCAAGAAGATCCGGCAGAACTGCTTGCCAGAGAAAAGACCAGGCTTCAAATACTAAGAGAGGACAATACCATCTGCCCCGTATGTCATAGGAGTATGAAGCACACCCGTCATTGCCCCAAAGAAAAAGCGGCCGTCTGTGAAGAACATTGTGAAACATGTGAATACCATGTGCCAATGACAGCAGCCAGCAACGGGAAATGTTTGTACACGAAAAAGCCGCCTGCGGGAACAGGCGGCGAAGGGTGAAAGATAAATTCACGTTTTTCTATATGAGAGTATATCACGCCCTTCATAAAAAGTCCAGAAAAGCAAGGCACAAAGGGGATTTTCCGTCCCCTTTGCCCCCTTGTTAAGGCTATTATTTGGAGGACCGATGCCGTATCGAAAACGTATTTTCACATACCCTGGAGGAAGGGTAGAAGAGAAGTATTATACCTGCCGTCTGGGAGGGAAGAAGACACGTATCAAGAATTGCAGCAAGACCCCGGAAGCCGTAGCCAAAGTGAATGCAAGAAGAGCAGTAAGGCACCTGAAGGAATTGATCCTCACCAATTTCAAGCAGGGAGACCAGTACATCACTTTGACATATGCCAAAGAACCCAAAGACTATGAAGAGGCCATCCGCCATCTCACAAACTATATCAAGAGACTCCGGAGACGCTACCAGAAAGCAGGGCAGGAACTTCGCTACATCTACACCACGGAATACAAGGGGAAAAGGATTCATCATCACATACTTGTGAACAAAGTCCTGGAACAGCAGGAGCTTCGAAATGCATGGGGACACTCCAAACTAAGCGCTTATGACATCATCGAATACCAGGGAGAAGAAAGGGATGCCAAGAAACTTTCCGCTTACTTCACGAAAGAGTCCAATATCACCGTAAGGGAAGGAAAGCAGAAAGTGAGATACGTCGCTTCCAGAAATCTCAAGAAGCCAGAGGTCCGCTATCAGACGATCCAGTCCAAAAAGTGGAAAGAAAGACCACCAGCGAAAAATGGCTTCACCCTGATAGACGTCACGAACACCTACACCGAGTGGGGATATCCTCTGCAGATTGCAAGGTATGTAGAAATTCCCAAGAAGAAAAAGCGAGGGAGAAAAAATGAGTAAGATCTGTCCCGGGGGCGGTGCCATCTTCCGAGCGAAAGGAGGAGAAAAATATTGCAAAACATGCATGAAAAAGGGAGTCACATGGGGGATCGAATGAGAAAGCACGATGCACGCATGATCATTCAAAAATTCATAGGCAGAACATTCCGGGGGACAAGGAAAGCCTTCAAAGCCAAGAAACTTGAAACCAAAAGGAAAGACCACCCGCAGCACCATCTCTACTGGTGTAAGAGAGAACCCATCGGACAAAGGCGGAAAATCGAGATCGAATTTTGGACCGGGTGGTATCTCAGCCTGCATAGCGGATGCTTCCGGGAACAAGTATTCAAAGAAACCGCAGAAAGAGAGAAAGCAGAATGACAGAAGAAGAGAATCCGAGAGAGCTAGACAAGCGCCTAAGAAACCAAATTCAAAACCTGCTCGAGAGTAAAGAGGGCAGAAACCTGTGGGCGGGAGAAATCCAATTCCAAAGTATCCAGCTGAATAACAGCAGTGCTTCCATCAGTTATGTCGATGCGGATGGTGTGAAAACGTTCACGTGTGAAGAGCAGCCGAGAGAAGAATTTAGAACCGCTATGGCGGCGATGAGCCTTTACTATACCGACATGGCAGGGGACTATAGACCCGAGAAACCGGTACAGGCCATTTTCGCGGTGGAGAAAGTAGTGCCAAAGCGGGATAAGAAATCCGGGGCGCTAAAAGGAGTGCGGCTGGGCGGGCGGTTCTGCCTCAAAGGCAGCCCTACCACACAGCGGTTCAGCACGATCGAAGACATCACTCCGACCGATAACGTGCTCCGCATCATGAAGAAAATCTATGATGAAGCGGCGCTTTACATCGGCGGCGAGCGGAGAGAACAAAACCTTTTTAAAACGAGCCAGGATGATGAGCAGGAGTCAAGCAATGAGCGGGCAAATGAAGAATGATAGATTTTTCGATTTTCCGCGAATTGGATTGAATTGGATTGAAAGGAGAAAGAATTGAACAGCGTAGAAATATCCGGGAACCTCGCAAGAGACCCGATCGTCAGATCCACCAAGACAGGGAGAGCCGTTGCCACATTTACCGTCGCCTCCAGTCGCCTCTTTGTTACGCAGAATGGTGAACAGAAAGAACAGACCGCATGGATCAATGTCGTTGCCTGGGGAGCCATCGCGGAAAGAGTGGCCAACTTCTGTAAGAAAGGAACCTTCGTCTACGTCCATGGCAGCCTGAATACCAGATCCTACGATGACGACAGCGGCCAGAGGCACTGGATCATGGAAGTCGTAGCAGACATCGTAGCCGATCCGAAATGGGGAGAAGGCAAGGCGTCATCCGGCGGAAGCTATTCCGGCGGATATAGCAAGGGATCCGGCGGCGCTCCCAATGGCTATGGAAACAATTCCGGCGGGTTTAACCAGTTCGGCCCTTCCAAACCGGAGCAGCGAGAAGAGAGCATGTTCCCCGAGAAAGGACCGCAGGAAGACATACCATTTTAGGTAAAGGAGAATGATTGAAGAAAATCCATAAGTGGAACCCGAAATCTGATTAAAACGAAAGGAGAAATATTATGATTAAATTTGAAAAAGTGAAGAATTGTCCGTTCTCCGTGAAACTTCCATCTCGCAGTACCGCAGGAAGCGCCGGCTACGATTTCTTTGCCCCGTACCCGTTTTCCATTGGGGCAGGCCAGACTGTATTTGTAAAGACATGGGTGAAAGCAAAGATGCCGAAAGACAATGTGCTTCTTCTGTTCGAGCGCTCTTCGTGGGGGTTCAGAAAACACATTTCCATCCCGAACTCTGTAGGGGTGATTGATTCAGACTACTACGGGAATGCGGCAAACGATGGAAATATTGCCTTTGCCTTCACGAACAACGGAAGCGAGATGCTGGAAGTCCATGAAGGGGATAAAATCGGGCAGGGTGTTTTTCTCCATATTTCATTTACCGATAATGATGATGCCCAAAATGAACGGACAGGCGGTATTGGTTCAACTGGAGATTAAAGTGTGTCAAAATGAATAGGCAGGAAAGAAGAAGACTAGGCGTCAAAAAGAAGGATCCCATGGTTTCCATCAAACAGTCAGACGTCAATGCAATGAAACAAGAAGCCACCAAGAAAGGCTGCGAGCTGGCCTTTAACTTGATGCTTGCTATTCCGGCTATGATCATCCATGACAAGTTCGGAAGCCTGATGAAGAAAGATGGCAGAGTGGAAAAGTTCGTAGACCTCTGCATGGAGCAGTACAAGTGCTATGAAGAGGGATACGTCGGCTTAGAGGAGCTTGCCAAGCTGCTTAAGGATGAAGCCGGAGTCAAAATCAAAGGATGGGAGGCAGAAGAAATCAAGAGATGACCATCGAAGAGAGAGCGGAAGCCCTGGCAAGGAAAGATTTCAATAAACTGAATATTCCGGAAACAGTGAAAAAGAGATCACTACGCAAAAGACGCCAGGGCAAGACACTAGTCTTCGAAGCAGGAGAACGTGGGATCCTCGTGAGATACTTCATGCGCTGCCGCGGAAAACACATATCCATGAAGCGCATTGTGACACACTTCCACGATGAAGAATTTGACAATTCTTCCAAATCATCGTAAGATAGGCATGAAATCTCTAGCAGATTTTCGGCATCCGTAAGGAGCCGGTACCTTTTACCCGCATATATCTCGCGGGCAACGATAAAAGATACCGGCTCCTTTTTTGCGTTTTTAGGGGGGTGAGAGCATGGCCAAAGGGAAATGGGAGAAGTGGATAGAGCCGGATCATCTCTTGATTTTAGGCGCGTGGGCACGTGACGGACTGACCGACGAAGACATAGCGCACAACATTGGCATTTCCCGCTCCACCCTGAAAGAGTGGAAGAAAAAGATTCCGGCCATATCGGCCACCCTAAATACTAATAAGGCAATAGCCGATATCCGGGTAGAGAATGCCCTCTTCAAAAAAGCGATCGGCTGTACCGTCAAGGAGAAAGTCATTTCCAAAATCAAAAACCCGGACGGCACAGTCACAGAAACAGAGAGAACCGTGGAAAGAGAGCTGCCACCGGATACGACAGCCGGGATCTTCTGGCTGAAGAACCGGAAACCGAAAGACTGGAGAGACAAGCAGGAAGTTGAGCTCTCCGGGAACGTAGGCATGACAGACGCGCTAAAGAAAGCGAGGGAGCGAGTGAATGAACACCGAAATAGTAAGTGACCTTGCTGGACTGGCGAAAGACCCCCTCAGTTTCGTCTACTGGGCTTTCCCATGGGGGGAAGGACTCCTTACCCATCAGGACGGGCCCGAAGCCTGGCAGAAGGAAATACTGGGCCATATAGGCGAAAACGTATCCCCGGACAGAGTCATTCAGGAAGCCGTCGCCTCAGGCCACGGTATCGGGAAATCCGCTTTGGTATCCTGGCTGATCCTATGGGCGATCTCCACCCATGAGAATACCCGCGGCGTCGTCACCGCCAACACCGAGACACAGCTCCTCACGAAGACATGGCCGGAGCTTATGAAATGGCATGCCATGTTCCTCGCAAGAGATTTATTCAAAGTCACCGCCACTTCCATATTCGCAGCCGAAGACGGTAAGGAAAAGAACTGGCGTATCGACGCTATCCCGTGGTCCGTGGCCAACCCGGAAGCCTTCGCGGGTTTGCATAATCAAGGAAATAGAACCATCCTCATCTTCGACGAAGCATCTGCCATAGACGATAAGATTTGGGAAGTCGCGGAAGGCGCATTAAACGACGCCAACACAGAAAGACTTTGGTGCGCCTTCGGGAACCCGACGCGAAACACCGGAAGATTCTACGACTGCTTCCACAAATTCCGTCCATACTGGCACACCATGCAGGTAGATTCCAGATCCGTCAGATTTTCAGACAAGACAAAGATCTCCCAGTGGGAAGAAGCCTACGGAGCGGACAGCGACTTCTTCAAAGTCCGAGTCACCGGAGACTTCCCGGACGCCTCAGACCTGCAGTTCATCCCATTAGGCCTCGTTAAGAAAGCAGCGCAAAGGAACCTGCATGAAGGGCAATACAAATTCGCCCCCTGCGTCATAGGCGTAGACCCAGCATGGTCCGGCGGAGACGCCACCTCCATCTACCTACGTCAGGGACTTTACACCAAGAAACTGGCGAGGATCCTCAGGAACACCAATGACATGACCATAGCCAACATGATCGCCCGTTTCGAAGATCAGTATCATGCAGCAGCCGTCAACATCGATTTAGGATACGGGACCGGCATATACTCCGCTGGCACTACCATGGGGAGAGCTTGGAACCTTATCTCCTTTGCGGGCACATCCCCCGATCCGTCATGCGTCAACATGCGCGCCTACATGTGGTTTGCCATGAAGAAATGGTTCCAGACCGGCGGCGTCATAGAAGCCGACCAGACTTTAATAGACGACCTCACCCATGTGGAAATCAAACCCACCATGGACGGCCGCATTCAGCTCAGGTCCAAAGATGAAATGAAAAAAGAAGGCATCCCGTCGCCAAATGACGCCGATGCCTTAGCACTGACCTTTGCCGTCCCTGTCGTCAATCGGAAAAGGAACGGCAAGGCCAACACCAGTTACCAGTTATTCTGAAAGGAGACACCATGTGCGGAAACCCATTTAAATCCCCCAAAGTTCCGGCGGCGCAGAAAGTCGATCCGACCGTTACCGACGTAACCAATTCTCAGGTATCAGACAACGACGGTGACACCGAAGCCAGCAAGAGAAAGAAAAAGCAGGGATTCGCAGCCACACGTCTTGCGACGCTGCTGAGTAATGCAGGAAGCAAGGACACCTTAGGATGAATACCATCTTAGCCAGCGCCATGCCCCCGGAAGCCCTTCCGGCGGATGGACAGAACATCAGAGCACCGGACAAGCACGCCGCCCTGTCACGGATCAAGCTCCTGAAGAACAAAAGAAACCCCTATATCGAACGATGGAAAGCCATCAGAGACTACGAGCTCCCCTTTCTGGGGGAATTCGATGATACTGACGACGAAACAGATAAAGGCAGAAGACGCGACCTCGCCATCAGCAACGGCGTCGCATGGCTCGCCAATCAGGCCTTCGCAGCCGGTATCATGTCAGGGCTTACACCGCCTTCCCGGCAGTGGTTCAAGTTCGGCTTCTCCTCGGATCAGGAAAACATAGAAGCCGAGAGACTTCTTGACGAACGGCAGGCCATCGTAGAAGCCGTGCTGCACAGATCCAACTTCTACAACACCATCCACGCCTGCTACACAGAGCTTCCCTTCGGGCAGGCGCCTATCGCTGTATTCCCATCACCAGAGAGCGGCGTCCGCTTCCAGGCATTCACCATCGGCTCCTACTACATCGATACATCAGCAGGGAACCGCATCAACACCTTTGCCCGGAAAATCAAAATGAACGCCGACCAGATCGTGCAGCAGTTTGGGAAAGACCATTTGCCAAGGAACGTACAAGACGCGTTCAATACCCCATCAAGGCGCTACGATATGGCCTTCGACGTGTGGTGGCTCGTCATGCCCAATGACAGCAAAAGGAACGGCCCATCAAATAAGGACATGCCATTTGTCTCCCTCTACTGGGTAGACGGGCAGGATCCCAATGAAAACGGCGGCTTCCTCTACACCGGTGGCTTTGAAGAATGCCCCGTATTGGTGGCCAGATATCAAGTAACGGGAAACGATTCCTACGGGAAAGGCCCCGGATGGTACGCCGAAGGCGATGCCAAGTCCCTGCAGATCATGAAGAAAGACTTCTTGACCGCGATTGAACTTACCGTCAAGCCGCCTTTGACCACGGATGCCAGCACCTACCAGAGCGGCGTCAACTGCTATCCAGGCGGCGTCACCGTCACCAATACCCAGATGGGAGGGCAGGGCGTCGTTCCCCTGTTCCAGGCGCCGACCAATTTGCAGTGGATGGCGCAGGAAATCCAGAGGCTTGAAGACACCATCAAGAGGACCTATAGCGCCGACCTCTTCCTCATGCTCGAATCCATCGATACCCCGCAGATGACCGCGAGGGAAGTCATGGAACGCCAGCAGGAAAAGCTGCAGCAGCTGGGGCCTGTCGTCGAAAGACTCCAGGACGAATTCTTAACCCCCATCATCGAACGAGTCTACAACATCCTTGAGAGAAACAACATCTTCCCACCCATTCCGGATGAGCTCGCAGCCGAACTCTCCGAAGCCGACGTGAAGATTGAATACATTTCTCCGCTTGCCCAGGCACAGAAGATGAGTGGCCTTGTGAACATTGAACAAGCCCTCGCCTTCGTAGGCCAAATGGCGCAGCTCTATCCAGAGTCCCTGAAGATGGTAGATCCCTTAGGCACCGTCAAGAAATACTTCGACCTCTTAGGCGCTCCGGCAGCCATGCAGAGAAGCACCGAAGAAGCCCAGCAACTGATCCAGCAGGAACAGCAGGCCATGATGCAGCAGGAAGAAGAGCAGAAACAGCTCGCACAGGCGCAGGCACTGGCCCCTGTCGCACAGGCAGCCAAGAACCTATCTGACGCCGCGCAGAACGGGAACCCCGCTCTTCAGAACCTATTAGGCGTCAACGGGCCAGGAGGACCATCCGTATTATGAAACACGCCATCGTAGATCCAAATTCCAGAGACGCCCGCTGGCAGAAATACTTTCAGCAGTGTCAGAAAGACAAAGATAAAGACGCCATCCAGAAAGTCGTCAAGACCGAAGAAGGAAGGTGGATCCTTTCTCGGATCCTCAATATGAGCGGACTCAACACCAGCTCCTACACAGGGAATGCCGAGACCTATTTCCGCGAAGGAAGAAGAGAAGTCGGCATCGAAATCACCAACCTGATCCTTGACACCCTAGGCCTTGAAGAAGGACATAAGTCGCTGCAGGCGATTGACAAAGATTTCATAGACTTCAAGATCCGGCAGAACCGGATATTCAACAAGGAGGACTGAATATGGATACCCAGAACAATAACATGAACACTGGAACCGATCAGCAGACACCACAGAACACACCGACAGACAATCAGCAGAACTCACAGGGCGCAGAAGCCCAGGGAAACCAGAACCAGCAGACACCGCAGGACAACAATCCATCCGGCGGCACCCTGTTATCAGGAGCAGGGAAAGCCACAGGTGCTCCGGACACCTATGACTTTACTGCATCCCTTCCAGAAGGAATGGAACTCGACCAGGACACCGCCGACTCCTTCGGCGAGCTCGCACGAGGCATGAATCTCACGAACGAGCAGGCCAATGAACTGGCCAAATTTGGCTATGACTGGGCGGGCAAAGTCGGGGAAGCCTACCAGAAGGCGCAGCAGGAAGAAGCAGACGCTAACGCCGCTGCAGCCATGAAAGAACTGGGCAAAGATTTCGAACCCACAGTCGCAAGAGCCGGGGTCCTCATGAACTACCTTGAGAGACAGATCCCCGGCATCCGAGACTCCTTCGCAGGATCCGCTGTATTCTCATCCCTTCCCATGCTGAAAGCCTTCGCCCTCCTTGGTGATCTGATTTCCGAAGACGGCGGAATCAAGACCAATACAGCAGCCGCCACCAAAGAAGACAATCCATACCCCAATACCGATTGGGAATCATTAAAAAGATAAGGAGATAAACCATGGCAACCATTGGAAACCTTGCACTCAATTTCAATGACCTCCGAAAGCGTCAGGCACCGGATGGCACCATTGATCACATCATCGAGGTATTAAAACAGTCCAACCCCATCATGGACGACATCAAGTGGAAACAGGGCAATCTGCCGACCGGTAACCAGACCACGCAGCGCACCTCCATCCCGACACCGTCCCTCCGCGCCATCAATAAAGGCGTGCAGCCGACCAAGTCCAGCACCAAACAGGTAAGAGACACCTGCTGCATTCTGGAAGCCCGCTCCCGCGTCGACATCGAACTCCTTCAGCTCGAACCAGATCCGCAGGCATTCCGCCGCTCCGAAGACGACGCGCATATCGAAGGCTTCTCTGAAAAAGTCGCCAGCATGATCTTCTACGGCGACTCCGACGAGAACCTCGACGAATTCAACGGCTTCGCTAAACGCTACAATCACTTCGGTGGGAACAAAGGAGACTATTCTTATCAGGTCAGAGACGCAGGCGGCAAGACAGATGGCGCCCTTTCCTCCGTCTGGCTTATCGGATGGAGCAACAGCGTCTCTGGCATTTACCCGAAGTACGGTTACGCAGGCCTTAAGATGAGAGACCTCGGAGAACGCACCGTAGAAGACGCAGAAGGCGGCTCCTATCAGGCACTTGAATCTCTCTTCACATGGAAGCCGGGCCTGATGGTGGCGGATCCTCGCATGGTAGCAGCTGTCAGGAACATCGATACCACTACTCTCCTCAAAGCCACCGACGCGCAGAAGAAGAGCTTCATGGATCAGCTCATTTATGCGAAGAACTCCCTCAGAAGAATCCAGGGCGAAAACATGAAGCTGGGTATCTACGTATCCGAGAAAGTCTACGACTTCCTCGAATCCTACCTCATGGACAAGAACCACGTCCACGTTACCCGTCAGGACTTCGCAAACGGCACTTCTGTACTCGCACTCTTCGGCATCCCGGTATACAAGGAAGACGCCCTGAAGGATACCGAGCCACTCATTACCGAAGCATAAGGAGGACACCATGATCTACGACAAAGAAAACGCATTCATTTTCGATAAAGACGTATCCACCACCCCGGACGTCATCGCAAACGGCATGGGAGGAAACGCAGGCGATGAACTCTTTCTCGCAGCGAAATTTGTTGTTCCTCTTACGGCGGCCGCCGTGATCACGCTGAAGACGGCAGACAGCGCCGCTTTGGATAGTGCGGCCACCCTCTGCACACTGACAATCCCGGTAGGCGCACAGAAGGGATTTATCAAAGTCCCCTACGGTGCAAAGAAATTCTACGGCATCTCCGTTACCGGCCCTACCAGCGGCAAGTGCACCATCGCCCTCACACTGGACAGCGAGCTTGAATGAAAGAGATCCACTTAGGTGAGATCGGGAAAGGAAAACTGGAAGACCTTTCCCCCAATGAACTCCGCGCCCTCTGCTGGAAAGAAGGCATCGAGATCAAAGGGGACATCAAGACCAAGAGACAGCTCATCGATCTCATCAGAAAACACTAGGAGGAACCATGTACAGCACAGATATCTGCAACATCGCCCTCTCCTCAATCGGACAGGGACAGATCGCTTCCATCGACGAAGACAGCGAGGCAGCGCGTCAGTGCAAACTCTACTACGAACTGACAAGAAAAAACCTTCTTTCCTCATTCCGCTGGGGCTTCGCAGAAAGATCGGAAAAGCTCGCACTAGTAGACACCACCGTCCCGAAATGGGAATTTGCCTATGCACTGCCAAAGAAATGCTTAGTCGTCCGCCAGCTCTACAACAAGAACGGCGACATCATTGAAACGGATGAATCTGCCAAAGATGATACCTATCACGAGTTTCAGATCGCCCTCATGAACGAGAGCCAGAGGATCATCATGGCAGACATCGAAGATGCATGGATGGACTACACTGCAGATATCGCAAACGCTGAACTTTTCGACTCCTCCTTTGCCGAAGCCCTGGCCCACAAATTAGCAAGTCACATTGCCATGCCATTAAGCGGCAGCCAGAACATGGCACAGTCACAGTACCAGCTCTACCAGATTGCCATCCAGCAGGCCATGTACACCTCAGCCATCCAGAACCATCACAAGCCTTCTTATCCAACAAAGTACTTCGATGCAAGGAGGTAACGATGAGAGAAACCATCTATCTCATGCAGTCATCCTTTGCAACCGGCGAAGTTTCCCCTGAAGTCGCCAGCCGCATAGATATGGAGAAATACCAGGCCGCTTTACTGCAGGCCGAGAACTGCTATATCAGACCTTATGGCGCTGTATACAAAAGGCCCGGATCGATCTATTGCGGCATGGCCAAGAAGAATAAAGTTCGTCTGATTGAATTCAAGTCTACCGTAAACCATGCCTTTCTCCTTGAAGTAGGAGAAGGGTATATCCGCATCTGGAAGGACGGAAAATTTACCAATCAGGAAATCGTGACGCCTTACAAGGAATCCGAACTTCCTAAGCTCCGCACCTGCCAGAGCGCCGACATCATGTACATCGCCTCCGGCACACATCCCGTCATGCAGCTCAAACACTATTCTGATACCGACTGGCGCTTCGAAGAAATGGTGATGAATAGTCAGTACTTCGATGAGTCCTTATCCGTTAGTAACAACGTGGTAGACAAGACATGGAATAAAGCCGGAACATACGCATGGGAATGCCACAAGACAGGGAACTATACTGTGACCGTAGCGGGCGGCGGTGGCGGCGGAGCCGATACCGTGAGCCACTACAGAGACAGCAGATACAAAGAGGACGGAAGTACGGTAGAAGCTGCCGGAGGTATCGGCGGGAATGGCGCTGCTGTATCACAGACTGTCTACTGCAAAGAAAATACCACTTACACCATCACCGTAGGGGACGGCGGTGAAAAAGGATCACCGGGGAATTCCGGCGGAAATTCCACTGCCTTCGGACTCACCGCGCAGGGTGGAGGCGGGGGACAACTGGGTACATTCATCGGTAAAGCTAGGGTAACAGGAAGACCGCACAGATACTACCGCGTATATACGGGGCATGCGGGCGAAGCAGGCATCTCCTACGGCAATGGCGGACAGGGAAGTTATAACAAAGGGAATCCAGGATGGGTGGCCGTCAAATCCATGGATGAGCCCACACTGACTGTCTCCGGCACCGCAGGTGAAGTCACGCTCTCCTCGGATAAACCCTTCTTCTCTGCAGACATGAAAGGCATGTGGATGAAGATTTCTCAGGACATCGCTTCCAAGTCCGTCACCGCCAGCGGGGCCATGACCACAGATCCCATACCGGTAGGAAACGGATGGAAGATCATCACCCATGGCACATGGACAGGGCAGGTGGTCATCCAGAAATCCACGAACGACGGCGAATGGAAAGACTTCAGGACCTACAAATCGAATGACGACAACAACGTAAGCGAATCCGGCACCGTCGATGAAGCAGATAATGTCAGAATGAGACTTGTCACCACTGCCGGTAAAGCCGACCTCACATCGACCGCCTACACCAAGTCCGGTATCATTCAGATCGAAACTGTGAATTCAGCAACCAGCGCCACCTGCCTTGTGAAAAAAGTCATTGGCCAGGCGGGGAAAGTCGACAGCTACTCCTTCGGCGCATGGAACGAAAAATACGGCTATCCAAGGACGGTGGGATTCTTCCAAGATAGATTGATATTCGCTGGGACGAAGACGCAGCCATACGTCCTATGGATGAGCAAGACTGGAGACTACAACAATTTCTCCGTCGAAAAAGCCTCCGGCACCGTGACAGACGACAGCGCCATCTGCCTTTCCTTTATTTCCCGTCAGCAGGCGGAGATCAAGCACATCTGCCCGGCAAGCGACCTCTTCGTCTTGACTGACTCCAATGAATGGATCGTTTCCGGCGGCAGCACCGTCACACCGTCCAAATGCACCAACAAGGCGCAGACCTTCCGCGGATGCACGGAAGTCGAACCTATCTCCATCGGCAGCCGTCTGATCTACGTGCAGAAACGGTCCCAGACCGTGCGAGACATGGCCTACTCTTTCGAGACCGATTCCTACGACGGCATGGACCTTACACTTTTGGCCAAGCACCTTTTGAGAGGAAAGACCATCGTAGACGCTGCCTACATGCAGGATCCCGACTCCAGACTGTATTTCGTCCGTTCCGACGGGGAAATCATCTGCCTCGCCTACATCAATGATCAGAAAGTCTATGCATGGTCCCATATCATCACAAAAGGGAAGTATCTTTCCGTCTGCACCGTGGCAGCCGAAGAGACCGACGAAGTATACACCGCCGTCGAAAGAAACGGTAAAACCTATATCGAGAAGATGGGAACAGACAAAGACTCCCAAGATCCGAAAGACTACATCATGACCGACTGCTCTAAAGTCATCACCTTTGATGAGCCTGACGATGCAGCGTCAGTCGACTGGATCACCGGGACAGTTTCCGTATTGGCAGACGGGAAATTCTTTGAAAACGTAGAAATCAAAGAAGGAACAGTGACACTTCCCACCAAAGTTTCCTACATGATCATCGGCTACCCCTACCGGATGACCATCGAACTGCCTAACGTAGAAATCCAGGCACAGAACGGCACCATGCAGGGGAGATATAAAAATGTACGCACCGTTTCCCTGAGACTGCTGCACACCTTAGGCGGCAGTATCGGAAACGGCGTAGGAAGAAATGACACCATCAAGTACGAGGAGCTCTCCGATCAGAAGATCCGCCTCTACACAGGAGATAAAGAAATCACCATACCCAACCAGGGCGTAGAGAAGAACGGGCGAGTCATCATCACCTCTTCCAACCCCTATCCCTTCTATCTGGCAGCATTGATCAGAGGAGTGATCATCAGTGAATAACAGCTACTACGGCGTGGACATCCGCACCATCGACAGCCTTGCCATGGCCGACCTTTTATCCCAGATCCTCGCGGGAAACATGCGAAAAGAAGACAGAGAAGAATTAGAAGCCCAGGGGCGCATGCCTTATGGCGGCCTCTATGAAAGCATGACAACTTCCATAGAAGCCTACTATGCCATTCATGAGAACATGCCGCTTGCTGCCTTCGGAATCGGCCTATGCCCGGAGGGATGCTCCATCTGGATGCTCGGAACTACTATGTGCGAGCGCCACAAGAAAGCCCTGGTCGCCTGCATGCAAGACTACATCAAGGACAGCTTGAAGAAATACAAAGTCCTTACCAATTACATTTCCAAAGACAACACCAAAGCCCTCCGCGTCATTAAAAAGATGGGAGCCGCCTTTGGGGAAGAAGTAGAAACGGGCGGGAAAACCTTCGTCCGCTTCACATTAAAGGAGTAACTATGTGCAGCGTATCCGCCGCCCTGATCGGCTTAACCGCCGCGCAGGGCATCACATCCATGGCCTCTGCCCATCAGCAGGCCAAAGCACAGTCTGCTTATTACAATTCTCAGGCAGATGCTGCCGAGCAGAACGCGAGAATCGCAGACAAACAGAGAGAGCAGATTTCTGACCAGTACCTGCAGAAGCAGCAGCAGCTTGACGCCAGAAGACGATTAGTCATTGGCCAGCATGCGGCAGAAGCAGGAGCAAGCGGCCTCACAAGCTCCGGATCCGTGCAGGACATGGACGCATCAGCTATCGACGAATGGAGAAATTCATCCATGAATCTTTTAGGCAATCAGAGAAATGACACCAAGAGCGCCTACATCAATCAAGTGAACTATATCAATCAGGCAAACAGCGCAAGAGCTGCTGCCTACAACGCAAGGCGGCAGGGGAAGCAGGCCATGTTTGGCACACTTCTTTCCACCGCTGCTTCCATCTACGGCGTAGCCAAGACCTATGGGAATGCGACGGCAGCTAAACAGTCAGCCTCCGGCGGACTTCACCACCAGGCGGCTATGAGCGGAATGCCGGAGACCATGACAGATCAGGTATATGCCATGAATCAGTACAAGCCGCAGAAACTTTCCTTGACCAAGAGTCCCTACTCATGGCTGGGTGGTGGCTTCAAGATCAGGAGGTAAAGCATGAAACTCTCTCAATTTTCAGGGGATTTCAATAAGAACATCATGCAAGGGAAGATCATCCCGACCACGACACTAGAAAGCGCAGGAGGGAATACCGCAGGACTTACCACCTTAGGGAAGGCTGCAGGTGCCGTATCGGACATGCTGGGGAAGGTATGGCTGAAAGACCAGAACGATAAAATTTTTGACGCCAAGAACGACTACGAGCAGCGCATCAATTCCCTCATGGACGATGAGAACACCGGCCTTTTCAATACCCATCAGGGCAAGGCTGCCGAGAACCTGCAGAAAGACTACACCGACCAGGAACAGAAGATTTATCAGCAGGTCCTGCAGGATCATGGGATCTCTTCTGATTACGCCGTTCGAGCTTTCGGGGAACAGAGAACACAGTCACAGACCTCGAACCTTCGCATGATCGACAAGTACCAGCGAAAGCAGATGGAAGACTACGCAGGAAATCAGATTTCCTTGATGACCAGCAACATGGTGAACCAGTCCGTCAAAGACCCCGACTCCCTCATCACGAACTTCGGAAGCTGGGAGAAGAATACCACTGCCATTCTGGCAGGCCTCAGCATGGATAGCGCAGCTATTGACGTCAAAATGAAAGCACTGAAGAACGATAAACCCAAAGAGATCATGCAGTCCTATCTCACCACTGGTGACTACAGCGC
>ERZ1031885.249-NODE-249-length-23635-cov-6.408863_pt1 | contig 23635 bp, 13 predicted proteins | sample MGYA00518168_ERZ1031885 | MGnify/ENA primary metagenome ERZ1031885 (study PRJEB33719, sample SAMN04261269) | wastewater metagenome | biome: rural village; feature: human; material: feces | host: Homo sapiens | place: El Salvador | collected 2014-01-14 ...
ACAATTTATTAAAAAAGTTGCCAAAAACCTTTCTTTTTTGATTTAAATCAAAGAAACATCCTCTTTTTTCTAACATATCGTAGCTTTTATTTCTCTTTTCATTTAAATATGTAAGAAAACAGAATATCTATGCAGAATCTAATAAAAATAAAGCCCTTTTTATTGTGTTTATAAAATTAGAAACAAAAAATATGGAGTGTCAACTATTTCAGTTTTATGAAATTGATAGTGACTACCTTTCAAGTTTATAAAGTAAAAAAGTGTCTACTGAAATCAGGAAAAGTCAAACGGCTATATATAATAAGGAGGAAAAGTCAACATGTTGACATAACAGAATATTGCCCAAATTGTAGTCCTTAGTTTGGGCACTTGTTGCCCACCTCGTGAGCAACGGTTGCTCGTCTCATGTTCACCGGTTCCCCATCACGTGGTCCCCGAGGGATCACGTGAAGAGCATGGCAGGACACAAATTCTACCTGTCTGCAAAATGGATTAAGACATCACGCAGGCATGTATTGAACATTTACTCAGACAACAATACTTATGCCAACCTGTTCAAGACAGACTTTGGTTAAAGACCATGCATTTCTGGTTAAAACAGCATATTACCTCAAGTCGCTTTATGGGGTAAGGGGATTTTGTGTCTGCGATGTTTCTGTTGTACAAGGAATATGTACAATAAAATGACTTTTGTCACTTTGCAAGCAAAATCCCACTAAACCCTATAGGTTGCGGATTTGAGGTTGATTTTAATGAAGCAAAAAAGGCAAAGCGGGAATTGGCTTAAAGACCAGTCTTCCCACTTTGCCTCTTACTTATAATCAGCTTTTCTTGTTTCTCTTAGCGAACAATAATCTTTTTTCCGTTGCACACATAAATGCCCGGTTTCAAACTTTTAACCTGGTCCTTCATTGCTACGCGTTGTCCTGAGAGGTTGTAGATGAAGTTGCTGTTACGGCCACCTGCAACCGCGTTGTCTGACATTGAAGGATTCATCTCAACCATCTCAATGGCTGTTGGCGTGTTCTCTTCCTCAAAGCTGAAGCTCACCTTTTTTGCAGAGGCAGAAGATAAGGTCATGTACCAGCAGGTACCAACCAGGCTGTTGCCAGCATAATTGCTTGTGAGGTGATACATGTCGCCACCGGAAAGCAGGTAAGAACCTGAAGGCGCGCCATCTGTAGGCTTGTAATAGAAGCCTTTGAATGTCACACCGCCTTCGATCTTGGTCGGATCCGCATCTGTATAAGCTTGAGGCACGATTCCGTCGATGTGGTAGATGGGGCCTGTGACGCTAACATCGGTGTTGCCATATTTGAAAGAATAGCTTGTGCTCTTGTCCTTGATATCGGCATCTTTGCCCACCCAGATGATGTAAGGCTCACCTGCTGTTATACCTTCTTTGTCAAGGTCAACCTTCTTGAAGATTATCTGGATGCGGTCTGACAGATTGTTGATTTTTTCAAATCGGCTTACCTTCACCTGTGTGGCTTCCGTCTTGCCGCTAAAGGCTGTCTTCACCTGGGCACCGTCAATGTTGAAAGGTACGATGAACGAGTTCCATTTGTTAACGGCAAACTTGCGACGAAGGTTGTAACGCACAGGATAAGAGAATGCCTCCATGTTAAGCTTCTCGTTAGGAGTTGTAGCGTTCCATCCTCCTTCAGCACTAATGTTAGCGGCATTGAGATACCACTCCTTGTTTCCGCAATAATAGAGCTTGAAATTGTCTACATAAGCGTCTCCCGAGGCGCTGCGTTTCTTGATGCCCAGTTTTATATTGCCCGTGCCATCGCTGTTGGTGGCTTTAACTCTCACATACACGCTGTTGTCATAAACGGTGCCGTCCATGTATGGATCTTCCTCTGCCAAGAGCTTTCCTGCGCGGAACATATCTTCAAGATACAGGTCTCTGCTGTCTTGGGGATGTTCTATCTTTATGCCTGTTTCGTTGAAATGGGCGGCATCAACGTCCGTCAGTTTCTGTAAGCGCACCTCACGGTCGTTGGCAAAGAGATAAGCCTCGCCCAATCCTTCTCCTTTGTAGAAGCCTTGGCAGTTGACGCGATAATAGCCGGCAGGAATGTTTTTCACTTCCTGAGAGAATTCCTGGCTCTTTTCCTGGCTGCCTTCCTTGCCTATCCATGCTGTGCCATAAGACATCACGTCGCCAATGATGTAACGTATGTCGTTTATAAAAAAGTTGTGAAGCTTGTCATATTTATTCGACCCGTCAGCGTTGGTACCGACATAAGAGTACATGTCTGGATATTTAAACTTCCATGCTCCATCCTTCCAAAAATCGTCAACCCATTTGCCGTTTTCGTCGAAGTATCCGCCAATGTGTTCTCCTGCTTCCTTGTTCATACGTTCAAAGCGTGCGTCTTTTATAAGGTTCGACACGTCTATATAATCTTTATTCTCTCCAAGGATTACGCTGTTATAGGTGGCTTCGTCAATGAAATAGAATTTTGCGGCATTCGATTCGCCTGTCTGCTCTACATAGAAACGTCTTTTGTCGGTTGTTGACTGGTAATAAGAGAGATAGAACGTTGTTTCTGATTCTCCGCTGTTTGTGCTCCATGATGATGTCATGGTGTAGACAGGAGCGTTGTCTGTGCCTCCCGCTTTTTGGAAGTTCCAAACCACGCGGTCTCCTTTTGCCCTGTCAATGTATAGGACATATTTGTCGCCATCCACGATATCGTTTTCGTCAAACGCAAGCTTGAGACCCACACAGTCGCCCGTGCCGTCTTCGCCATTTATGACGTTCGATTTTAATCTGTACTCTGTTCTCGTTGTGCTTATTTGTTTGTCTATTGAAAAGAGCATGCCCGATGTGGCGGCAATGGGCTGTACGCCATACTGTCCGCCTGTAGACACAAATTTCTTGAGGTTTGTGTCGTAAATGTAGAATTTGCTTTCATTCTTAATAAGCTTGTCAATGTTCCAAGCATATTTCGCCCAATCGATTTCTTGCACGTTCGTGTATGATGATGTGGCGATGTTTGTTTGCGAATCGTCCTGTGCATATACCACATTGATGTTTCCCACCAAAAGCGTTAATGAGGCTATTGTGGTCATCATGATGTTGTTAAACTTCTTCATATTTTTTTATGTTTTATGTCTTAAAAACCTTTTCTTATGTTTTTTGAAAACCTTTTCTTGTTTTCAGTAATATCCTTTGCCGTTTTCGTGATGTGTGTTATTCTGTCCAGTCGCATCCGAATTTAGCGAATTTAGCGAATTTAGCGTAGGGATCGTCTTCTTCATCGTCCTTAGGATTGCCTTCTATTACTTCGTGCCATCCTCCATGGCCATCGTACCATGAGGTTGTTGTCATTACGGCATCGTGTCCCATCTCAATAATTTGAATTGTGGGCGTAAGATAATTTTTCTTTTTCATTTCATTTTCCGTTTTTTAGTTTTCTTTTTTAAGGTGAGTTCTATAAAGGTAACTGAACTTTCGCATATCAGGAAGTTAAAGGAGTTAAGGAAGTTAAGGAGTTAAGACGTATGTCTTGCAGCTTAAGAACTACGCCAAAAAGACTATTGTCTTAACTCCTCAGCGACCGTAGGGAGCGATAACTTCTTTAACTTCTTTAACTCCTGAACTTGCGAAACTTAAAAAGGTAACATGTCGCGTTTTTATTAGAATTCATCTTGGTTGAATTATACATTTGATTGATTGCTTGTGCTGTAAGAACAGCTCATTTTTTTGCTCGTTTGCAAAAGTATATAAATAATTAGGGTTAAAATTATTCTACAACTACTACTTTCACAGCCTTACCACCTTGGCGCTTGATATAAAGTCCCTTGGCAGAAATGTTGTTGACACGCTTACCATCAAGAGTGAAGTACTCCACAGGAGCATTTGCCTCTGCCTCAACAGAAGAAATGCTTGATGGTACATTCTTCACGATAGAGATTGTCATATCGGCAGTATTCAACTTCACATCATACTTACCAGCCTCGTCAATCTTCCACTTATTGTCGGCATTACTCAAAACAACCTTTGCTGCATTATCTGCATCACGCAGATAGAACAACTGCTCATAGCCACCATACTTATTAACAGCTATCTTAAACTCACCTTCCTTCAAATCAGCTGTAGCTGCATAAACAGCAGGATTGGCCTCGTCTTGACTCATCAAGATTGCACCATCGAGACTCCAATCGTTAGGAGTAGCATCACCTACCATCCATAAGGCAGACTGATTGACATCTGTCTCCTGATAAGCAGACTTAGTAACCTTGATGGTATTGTTGTTAAGGTCACAAACAATATCATAGTTACCAGCTTCACTTACAGTAAACTTATTGTCTGTACGATTCTTCTCGGAAGAAACGAGAGCTGCAGCTACACCATTAGCCAAAACCACACCCTCCTCTGCTGCACGATACTGCAAACCATTGAAGATGTCATTCTCTGCATAGAACTTAAATTCCTTGTCTGCATTCAAGTGTACAGTAGCCTTGAATACACCTGCCTCTATTGGCAACAGTACAACACTATTTATCAAATCCCAACCTTTCCAGACAGCATCGCCAACCAAGAACAAATGATCTACGGTAAAATCAACATAGTGCTTCTTAATGCTAATGGTCATGTCGGCAGTATTCAATGCTACGTCATAAGTACCAGCTTCCGTGATGTTCCACTTGCTATCGTCACCACCAAGCACAACCTTAGAGTCATCGTTCGCATCGTGCATGAAGAAATCCTGGTCAAAAGCACGGTACTTATTAGGTGCAACCTTAAATTCACCAGTACTCAAATAAGTTGTAGCAGTATATACCAAAGGATTAGTAGCATCTTGGCTCAGCTGAGTACCCTGATCAACAGACCAACCTCCAAACGTTGCACTACCCACCATCCACAACGCATTGTACTTGATAGCATTATCTTGATAATCAGCCTTTGACACAGTAATAGTCTTGTTTGCGAGGTCACAAACAATATTATAGTTGGCAGACTCGCTGACCATAAACTTTTTGTCCTCACTATTGTCCTCGGAAGAAACAAGATTTGTCGCCTCGTCAACCGCTAAGGTCACATCGCTATCTCCCGCACGATATTCCAAGCCACCAAAATCATTTGTAGTCAAGAACTTGAAGCCCTTATCTGCCTCAAGATGGGTAGTAGCTTTCCAAACATCATTGCTCGTAGACGACATGATAATGCCATCGCTGATAGACCAGCCACCCCAAACTGCATCTCCGATAATCACTAAGCGGTCAGCTGCCAAAGAATTAACAACACTCGCTGCAAACAAAACGCAGCACAACCAAAAACGTGTAAAAATCGTTACTTTCATATTTTACTTTACTTTTAGGTTTATACTTTCTTCAATTATATCCTGTTACTTGAAAACAACCTTCTTACCTTTCTTCACATAAATACCTTTTTGTGGAGCGGTAACGGCAACGCCGCTAACCGCATACCACTTTCCATCATCATCCACATCCTTTACAGGCAACGTAACTGAGGCTCCGTTTGCTTTCTCCACATAGATACGCATCTGGTCCAAGTCTATGGTGATGTCATAATATCCTGCTTCTTTTACCTTAAACTTATAATCTTCTTCTTTTCTTATTGATGTGGAAAGATGCGCCAAAGAGACCGCAGAGTTAAACTCGTAGTCTTGATACTCCGCATTGTAACTCTTGCAGACTCTCCAATCAGGAGCATTGACAAACTTGAATAGTTCATTTGCCTTCAGATAGACGGTTGCCTTGAAGACCTTTCCATCCTCGTCTCGGTTCATCGCTATTGCATGGTTCAAGTCGTAGGCAGCATTGCCTGCTTGTTGCACAGCCTCTCCCGTGATATAGATGCCATCCTCCACATTCTCACCTTCCATCACAGCCATTGTCCAGTATTCCAATGAAGGAAGCGTGAAAGAAACATCATAGCCGTTTTGGGTAAAAGGAAGTTCCTGCACCGCCCCTGCATGACTATCAGGAGTTGCCACCCATACCTTGGAGACTTTCCTCGTAGATTTCACCGTCACAGGAATATTGGTCTTCTTCTCAGGTTTCACACGAGTACCCCAAAGGTCACGCCATGAGAGGTCGTTGGTATTGAGGAAGTTGAGAAAATGCAACACATCACACTTACCTACCTTCTTGGCGAATGTTGTCAGCGAGTACTCCTTAGGAGGCCAAGCTTGCACGGTCAGTCCTGAAGTCGAACTGATGATAGGCAGATAAGCAGACTTAGAGGTCGTACCACGCAACAAGTTCTGATAAGCAGTCTGGAAGTCGTAGTATCTAACAAGTGCCATCTTCAACTCATCGCTCATCGCCAAAGGTGCTGCGGGGAAATACTCACGAGTCAACATGTGGTCGCCCAACTCAAGATGAGAACCGCCAAGGGCAAACATCGCCGCATCGGTAAGCAAGACTCCTGGCGTATTGACCATCCTATCTCCAGAGCCCCCATTGTCTGCTTTATCATAATTGATGTAAGCCGCAAAGACAGTCGGATGCTGATGGTCGCTATACTTATCATTAGTTTGGATGATACCAAAGAGATTGGCAAACTGGTCCTCCGATGCGCCACCATATCCATTGCCATTGCCCCAAACCTCATTATAACAGAAGTCTATATCATTCCTGACAATTTGCTCAGCCCCATAGCCTGAGACAGCATTCATCACCAAAGACTTATCGGGATGCGCCTGCTTCATGGCTTGGATGAAAGACTCATAAGAAGAAGGCAAATCTACCTCATGGCGATTGGCATCATACACGGTACCACGGTAGCCCAACTGGTCTATCTGGAAGCCATCAAAGCCAAAGTTGTCATACACCTCCTCATTACGTTCAACCATATACTGCAACCACCCTTGATTGCTTGGCACCTGCAAGTAAATGTTGCTTGCCCAAGAATCTGGCAAACCATGATAGTCTTGCTCATAATTGCCAGCGTTATTCTTCAGCAAAGCCCACTCGGTCTTGACCCCATCATTGGTAGCATTCTTCCATGCACCAAAGCAAAGGTTGTAGAAGATGGACTTCATGCCATACGAATGCTGCTCGGCAATGTAATTCTTGACATACTCCACACCGACCCAACGTTTACTGATATCTTGATACCATGAGGTGAGAGAACCATCAGCATTCAACTTCACGGGCTTGTGGTGCATCCACTGCCAATCCTGAAACTGCACACCATTGATATGGAGACGGTTGAGATAAGCCATCTCAGTCTTGATGTTGGCGTTCTTGTCTATGCTACCATCATAGTCGTTGAAATCCGCCACAAAACCATAACGTGGGAAACGCTTCCAGTTGCTTGACACATCAACAGCTATTGTTCCCAACACGACCTCCGTCCCATTCGACTCGGCAAACAATTCCACGAGATAACCTTGGTAGTCGGTGGTAGGTGGAGTCCATGTCCATCGGTTGTTGCTCATGACATCCGACAACTTATGCGACTCCAACACCATAGCACCATGGCGGTAGCGCACATAGGCATTGCTTGGCAGACTGCCACTTGCACTGAACACCACAACCTGTCCTGGAGTATAACAAGCCTTGTCGGTTGTCATCTCCACCGACAGTTGTGAAGAGATGGTTGCAGCATGGCTCATCATCGCAAAGACGAATGGCAGAGCCAAAGAAAAGCCATACTTGCAACCCAAACGCAAGAGAATAAACTTTCTCATCATCATTATTTCTCAAAAATACTGATGGCATAACCACCACCTGCACCAGCCTTCAACTTGAGTACAGATTTATTGGTAACCACACGCTTCGTAATGACGTATGACTGTTGGTTAGCCTTATAACTTGCATCCTTGCCATCGGCATAGATGGTTGCCACATACTTCTTGCCTGGGGTAAGGAAATCAAGTTTCAAGTTGGAAAGGTGAGCTGTCTCACCTACAGTACAACCAACAAACCAATTACCTGTGCCCTTAGCCTTACGAGCAACTGTAATATACTGACCAGGCTCAGCCTCCAAGTAACGGCTCTCATCCCAGTCGATAGCCACATCCTTGATGAATTGGAAAGCATCTGCATACTTCTCGTAATTCTCAGGAATGTCTGCTGCCATCTGGAGAGGACTGTACATAGTCACGTATAAAGCCAATTGGCGAGCCAATGTAGAGTTGATATGATGATGCTTATTAGGGTCAATCTTGTTCATGTCACCCTCCAAGATGCCAGGAGTATAATCCATTGGACCACCCTGCAAACGAGTAAATGGCAATACTGTGGTGTGGAATGCCTTGTTACCTGCGAATGATTCATACTCCGTGCCACGTGCCGACTCATTACCAATCAAGTTAGGATAGGTTCGGCAAAGACCTGTAGGACGTGTCGCCTCATGCGCATTGACCATGATATGGTGCTTAGCAGCCTCGGTCACACAATAGAGATAGTGGTTGTTGAGCCACTGACCATAGTGGTGCTCGCCACGTGGGATGATATTACCTACATAACCACTTTTCACGGAATTGTAGCCATACTTATCCATCAAGCTGTAAGCAGCTTCGAGATGACGCTCATAGTTGCGGACAGAAGCCGAAGTCTCGTGGTGCATCATCAAACGTATGCCCTTGGAGTGAGCATAGTCATTCAACCCATTGAGGTCGAAGTCCGGATAAGGAGTCTGGAAGTCGAACACATAGTCCTTGCTATGACCAAACCAGTCTTCCCAACCGATGTTCCAACCTTCCACAAGCACCTGAGAGAAGCCATTCTTCGCTGCAAAGTCGATGTACTTCTTCACGTTCTCTGTATTGGCAGGATGCTGACCATGAGGTTTCACCTTAGAATAATCAGTCTCTCCCAACTTCACAGAAGGAAGGTCGTTGGTGTATGACCATTGTTTGCCACCACCAATCATCTCCCACCAAACACCGATGTACTTCACAGGCTTGATCCATGAGGTATCAGTATATTTACAAGGTTCGTTGAGGTTGAGAATCAAACGAGAAGCCAACACCTTGCGGGCATCATCCACGACCATGATGGTACGCCAAGGCGTATGGCATGGTGTCTGCATGTGCGCCATGTTGCCCTGCGCATCAGGAGTAAGCTGTGACTCGAAAATCAAGCTCTTATCATCGAGATTCAAATGCATACAAGAATAATCTACCAAGGCAGCCTCATGGATATTGAGGTAAATGCCGTCCTTGGTTTTCATCTGAAGGGAAGTCTGCACACCTGTTGGCGAGAAGATGGTCTGCGAAGCATTGCTGCAAACAGCATCTTTAAACAAGCCTCTGATTTCTGAGAGTTTTGACTCTGTGTAGTCATACTCCTGCGTATCATAGTCGCCAGGAATCCACCAAGCCTTATGGTCGCCTGTCATGGCGAACTGCGTATGCTCTGCCTTCACTACGAAATAAGGGAGGAACTTCTGCTGTGGGAACTCATAGCGGAAACCTACTCCATCATTATATACACGGAAGCGAAGGTTCATATATCTACCATTGGCTGGTTTCTCCATTTCCACGAAGAGTTCGTTATAATGATTGCGAATCTCCTTCTCTTCTCCCCATACTGGTTGCCAAGTCTCATCAAACGTTGAAGTAGAAGTCTTGTTGATGCGGAAATTGTCCATCAAGGAATTCTCCTCGTTCAATTCTATACCCAATGTACTTGGGTTGACAACCGCCTTACCCTTATAATCTACTTGGTAAGTAGGTACTCCCTTGGCATCAAGAGAGAACGAAACACTGAGGTTTCCATCAGGAGATTTCACGGTCTGCGCTGCCAGCCAAGAAGGCATCAGCAACATACAGCCCAAGAAGAGCTTTCCCAACAGTCCCTCTCGCTTGGAGAGGGCTGTGGTACATTTTTTTATATTCATATTCATTCAAAAATTTTTTATCTGATTATCACTTAGTTCAATTTTACAATCTTGCAACCATGCGCTGGGATGTTGACGGTGATGGAAGAAGCCTTGCCTTCATCTGTATGCGTCCAAAGGTCACGAATCTGCTTCTCACCCTGTATGCCCAAGTCACTGAAGTTGACTGTAGCCGTCTTAGTCGATTCATTACGGTTGAAGATACCCAATACATAGTCACCGTTTGTCATCTGACCATACCAAATCTCATTGTTGCTGTCGTTGAGTTGGTCGCTGAGAGGCTTACCTACGAAGCCGTCCTTATTCAAGGCGAGCAACTCGTCGTTGGTATAGTAGCTCATGTCATCCTTGATGGTAGATTTCTGGTCGGATGCAGCCACAGGACCACCTGCCATCAACTGCAAGGAGACAACCGTCTGCTTCTCCGCATCGGTATCAAAGGTGTTGAGACGGATGAAGTCACCATCGAGAATCACCTTATTGCGTCCACTGATGTGCGACCAATAAGTGAAACCATCAAACATATTCATGCAGTTAGGCCATGTTTTGTATGACTTACCCTTGTCTTGTGCAGAACAGTGCCACCAACCACCAGAACCTGTATCAGCGACGATACGAACCATATTGCCATACAGGCTCTCGACCTGTGCATCAGCATAGAGGTGAGGCATCACGAGAGAAGTGAAGATGCCATATTTCTTAGCCGACTCAGCGATATAACGCATGGCAAGCGCATAGTTCTCACGACCATAGCCACGACCTGTAACACCCATGTAGCGGTCCTGTCCATCCTCATACCAAGAGAGGAAGTCCATACGGATGAACTCTACACCCATCTCCTTGTAGTGCTTGAAGAAGCCATCAATATACTCACGGCAACCAGGATTCTCGGCTACAGCCCAAGAGAAGCTCATGTCCTTGGCTGTAGGGTGAGACAACTTATCCTTGTTCTCGCCATTATAGAAAAGGTCGGCGAAAGTATAGTCTGTTCCCTCAATCTTAGTCTCCTTAGGACCATGAATCCAAAGCGGATTGTCATATACACCCAACTTCAAGCCCTTAGCCTTACACTTCGCTACGATGTCCTTGAGTGCCTGAGAACCATAGTGAGTCATATAGCCAGACTCATCCTTTGCGAGCATTGGGATGAAACCATCAGTACAAATCATATCGTAGCCATGTGGTTTCAGTTCGGTAGCCACCCAATCCACAATCTCATCCCACTGGTCTGAGGTGAGGTCCATATCGTTGTTGTTCACACCAGCGGCATTCTGCATCATGCAGTATTCATAGACACTCCAGTACATAGGAGCCTTTACACCATCATGGATACCTTCAACCACAGGCAGATTGGAGAGTTCGTGAGTTGGCGGATATTTCATTTCCACATCGTCGGCACATGAGCCGAGAAGAGAAGCTACCGCCATTGCCATTGAAAATAATATAGTCTTTTTCATTGTTCTAATCATTTTAATCGATTATTTCTTTACGACTTGGATAGTCTTGTTCTTGAGGTTGAGGGTAATCTTATAAGTACCTGCCTCTGTTACCTTCCACTGATTATCAGGATCACCTGCAGAGACAACAAAGTCGTTAGCAGCCACACCGTTGGCATTTACCTCTACATCAGCAGAAGATGGGCGAACAAATGCAGCATTGAAGTCCTTCTTATTACTCATCTTGAATGTGCCTTCCTTCAACTTACCTTCCCAAGTGAACACGTCCTTGTTGTTGGCATCTTGTGTCAAGACTTGGCACTCATCCCAAGACCACCCACCAGGAGTGGCATCACCTATCATATAATACTCAGGAGTATCCTCGATGACATTTAAGAACTCTGCTTGAATGGTCCAATGCTCAAGGTCGAAGGTCAAACGATAATTTCCGTGATCCTCTACGACCCACTTATCATCAGGACCTGTAGTATAGACGAAGTCTGCAGACTCGACACCGTTCTTGTTGATCTTGTTGGCATCAGCAGATGCTGGACGAATAAATACTGCATTGAAGTCCTTCTCACCAGCAAGTTTCAACTCACCTGCCTTCAACTCACCCTCATATACATAGATGTAGTCAGACTTCTTCTCCAATTCAGGAGCTTGATCCCATTCCCAGCCAGACTCTCCTGCAAGGGTAGCAGAACCAATGGCATAAAGATGGTCGAGAACAATAGGCTCTAAGGCAGGCTTGTCTTTCTCGCCAAGATACTCTGTTGACATCGTCCAGTTGCGCAAGTCGAAAGACAAGCGATACTTACCAGCCTCGGTTACTCGCCACTTGTTGTCTGGGTCACCAGCCCACATAGCGAAGGTCTGTCCGCTAATATTGGACTTAGATATAGCCTCTTGGTCATTAACAGGGCGAATGAATCCTGCATCCCAATTACCTGTCGTGAGACAAAGTTTCATCTCACCAGCATTGAGCGTACCTTCCCAAGTGAAGACCATATTGTCCTCCTCGCCTCTTGTAAAAGGTGTAGGGTCGTCAATGCTCCAACCATTAGGAGTGGCATCTCCCACCATATATAATACAGAAGTCTTGATAGGCAGATTGCCATCAATAATCTTCAAGTCTTTCTCGCCGTCGCAACTTGTCAACAAATTCATCAACAACATGCAAACCAACAGGCAAAGACTGCTATATTTCAATTGAATATTTTGTACCATAATCGTATCATGTTAAAAAGTTACTTGTTATACCCAGGATTCTGCTCCAACTCATGATTAGAGTTCAATACCTCACGTGTGATAGGCCAAATCTCTGTATGTCGATCTGCATCAGCTTGCTTATCCCACCATACACCATTGGTAGAGAACTTGTCGAAGCGAATGAGGTCAATACGACGGCGACTCTCTGCAAAGAACTCACGTCCCCACTCATCCAACATTTCATTCATATCGAGAAGAACATTCCCTTCTGGAGCATAGAGTACATCTTGATAATCTGCCTCTGGATAATTGCGCTTACGCACACTGTTGAGCAACTTTCCAGCCGTTTCCTTATCGCCTTCACGCAACTTGCACTCAGCGAGAGAGTAGATAATCTCTGGCAAGCGAATCTCAGTGTAGTCACTCTCCAACTGATGAGCATCGTCATCACTATAGAGCGGATACTTTACGAAGTGCCAACCTGAGTTGTGGTCGCCATCACGCAAGGTTGCTGTGGTAGCAGAAAGCCACTTGGTAGGAGGAGTACTTTGGAATACACCCACCGCATCACGAATATAAAGTTCATAATCCACCTCTGGAGCCTTCACACGCTTGGTTGCTCCATTCTCGTCCTTGTAGTCCAAGTAGCCATAGAGGAACATACCCTCACGGCGGCTGTTACCCAAGTTACGATAAAGTTTCAAACGCTCATCGCTTGGATACTTCTTGAATTTCTGAATAGGCATACCCAACTGATAATTGTAGAGCGTTCCATCAGGGGCATAACTTGGAGAGGCTGCATACTTACAGTTATGGTCACCAGCCTTACTCTTGGCATCGTTCAAGTAATACTTGGCACGTGCTGGAACAGTCCAGTTATAAGTGTTACTTGAATAGTTCCAATAAGTATAACCAGAAGAAGCAGGGAAACCGAAGATAACCTCATCACAAGCATCATTATCCCAGTCAAAGGCTGCATCCCAACGGTCTGCAATCTTATATTTGCCATATACACCATCAAGGATGTCTTGAGCTACCTTGGCACAGTCGCTGTAGTGAGCCTCACCGATATAGACCTCTGCATTGAGGTAAAGGCGAACGAGCAAAGATGCGGCAGCTGCCTTTGTCCACTGGCCTTGGAGGGTTGAATTGGTACCTAATTCGGTTTTCTCTACGAGCAATGGCAGGCATTCTTTCAATTCACTCTCGATGAATTTATAAGTTTCCTTAGGATCTACCTGTTTCATAGAGCCTCCTGTTGTGGTTGTTACCAATGGCACATGGCGGAAACCATCAAGCAGGCGAAGATAGAACCAAGCACGCAATACACGGCACTGAGCCTTGAGGTTATTGAACTCTGATTGTGTGAATCCAAACTGTTCTGCAGAAAGCTTACTCAAGTCCTCGATAACCTTACAACTCTGCATAATACCTTGGAAACAACCGTTCCATTCTTGCTGTACCATCTCTGCATCTTCCACATTGTAATCGTGATAGTGCATGATACGCCATTTTCCACCATCGTCCCACCAACCATCACGAGTAGGAGTTATCAGTTGGTCAGCAGTCAATTCATTGAGCACATGGCGGCTCTCAATGCTCCAGAAAGCATGTTCGAAAGGACGGAATGTGGCTCTAATCACATCCTGCTTGGTATTATAATAATTCTCTGATGCCACTTGATCATAGAGCGTTTCGCTCAAGTCAGTACAGCTTGACAACGAGAGTGTGCATAAAGCTGCAGATACTATATAATTAACAATTTTCATTTTTTCTTGATTTTAAGATGATTATCAGAAATCTACTGTCATGCCAAGGATAAACTGACGTGTTGATGGGAAATAGTCACGTGAGCCTTGTGCTCCTGGAGTAAGTCCATTTACTTGATAGTTCGAAGGGTCAACACCGCTGAACTTGGTCAAGGTAAACACGTTCTTCACTGTTCCATACAATCTTACTCGGTCAAGGAAACGACACTTTGACAAATCGAATGTATAACCCAAGGTTACCATATCGAGTTTCAAATAGTCGCCTTTCTCCAAGAAGTAGTCGCAAACCACAGGGTTGGAATTGCCACTGATTTGGAAGTTCTTGCCGTATGCCTTCTGCAAACGGTTACCTGTAAAGTTGCGAGTTCCATAGTAGAAGTCGTGGATATTGAAGATGTCATAGCCAAATGCTCCACGGAAGAACAAAGACAAGTCGATGTTCTTGTAACGGAAGTTATGGCTCGAAGACATGGTGAACTTAGGCATACCATTGCCTACCTTGACACGGTCGGCTGCCGTAGCTTGCGAAGCACGGATTATCTCGCCATCCTTGTCATAAACAAGCCATTCTCCATCTGTAGTATGGCCTGCATACTTCCACATATAGAAGTTACCCAATGACTGTCCTTTCTCTATGCGCTGCAAGTTATAGTAAGGATATGGATCTGATGTACCTACTACATCATAATAATCCTGACCTACGAACTCGGAGTTGCTGAAATCCACGAACTTATTCTGCATGGTTGTACCTACGAAACTGAGGTCGTATGAGAAGTCCTTGGTATTGACTGCCTTTAAGTTGAGGTCGAACTCGAAACCATAGTTCTTCATCGTACCTACGTTGACGAAAGTATTGTCGAAGAGGTATGGAGGAACAGACACCTTATAGTCACCCAACAAGTCCTCAGTCTTGCGATTGAAGTAGTTCAAGGAACCATAGAAGCGATTCTTAAACAGAGAGAAGTCGATACCGATATTCCAGTTCTTGGCTTTCTCCCATCTCAAGTCAGGGTTCACGTTCTTAGCAGGTCCCCAAACCTGGAAATACTTACCATTATAGATATAATATCCAAAACCTGTCATGGTGTTCAAAGACTTGTAGCTACCAAAATCCTGGTTACCAGTAACACCGTAGTCACCACGGATTTTTAAGTCGCTAATCCACTTGATATTCTTCATAAACTTCTCCTGAGAGATACGCCAACCTGCAGATACGGCAGGGAAGTTACCCCACTTGTGGTTAGCACCAAACTTAGAAGAGCCCTCATGACGGAGAGAAGCAGTAAACAAATACTTGCCATCATAGTCGTAGCTTACACGACCGAAGAAGGCGATGAGCTTGGCATCGTTCTTATAACTACCCATACCGACCTCACCTTCATCTTTCACATACTCACCAGAGCCGAGGTTGTCTGGACCAAGAGCATCATTAGGGAAATCCTTATTTTCGGCATTGAATCCAGAATACTGTGAGTACTGGTAAGAATAACCCAACATACCCTTTACATTGTGCTTGCCGAAACTACCCATGTAGTTTGCCAACCACTCTGCCACATACTGACGCTCCTTGCTGTAGGAACGACTTGCCTCACCATCGCGACCATTGTTGATGGCAATGGTACTGGTAGATGGACGGAACCAAGAATTATTGTTATCATACTGGTGGTCAGCAAACATAATCTGTGTAGAGAGATTGTGATTGCCCTTACCATCCTTCATCAAGAGAGGCAAAAGATTCAACTTTACCGTACCATCCCAATCCAGCAACTTGGTGTCACCATGGTCTGTCTCCAAGAGCTGACGCTCCACAGGGTTAGAACCTGCCGCCTGACCTTGGAAGTTGTAGTAACGAGTAGGATTCTCTGGATCCATCAAAGGAGTTGTAGGGTTAGCCTCGATAGCATCCTTGAAGACACTCCAGTCTGCTTGGTCACGATAGATTATACGAGGAGCTATATTAGCAGTGATGGTGAAGAGTCCACCCTTGGTAGTATGCATGATGGAAGCACGACCACCATACTCCTGACGACGAGAGCGAAGATCGATACCCTTGGCATCACGATAGTCGGCACTGACACGATAGTTACTCTTCTCATTACCACCACTCAAGGTAAGTGTGTGCTGCTGGGTGAAACCAGTACGGCTGACAGCATCGAGCCAATCGACATTGCCACCAAGATCAACGCCAGAGTCACCCCAACCGAGGCGTACATCACGATAATCTTGTGCGCTCATCATCTTGAGGTCTTTAATCATGACATCCCAAGAACACATACCAGAATAAGAAGTATGGAGGCTTCCGTCCTTGCTACCTTTCTTGGTTGTTACCACAATAACACCATTGGAGCCACGAGTACCATAGATGGCAGAAGCGGCACCATCCTTCAAGACATCGAAAGAAGCGATGTCATTAGGGTTGATGTTGGTGAGATTTCCACCAGGAACACCGTCTATCACAATCAGAGGACCAAGACCTGCAGAACGTGATGACACACCACGAATCTGAATACTTGCCTGGTTATTAGGGTCACCAGCACCCGTATTGGTGATGCTCACACCAGCTACCTTGCCCTGAATCATCATGGATGGGTCAAGTGAACTAATAGTAAGGAAGTCTTTCTCACCTACGTGAGAGATGGCAGAGGTAAGCTCTTTCTTGTCCATCGTACCGTAACCGATAACAACGACCTCATTGAGCACACCAGCATCTTCTTTCATGGTAACATTGATTTTCTTGCGTCCCTTTACCGCCTCGGTAAGAGACTCAAAACCCACGTATGAGAATACTAAGGTAGCCTTAGGAGAAACCTCGATGGTATAGGTACCATCCAGGTCTGTAACGGCACCTGCCTTGGAAGAAGATGTCCTTACATTTACACCTATCAGAGGCTCACCAGAAGCATCAGTGACAGTACCCTGCACTTTCAGCATTTCCTGCGCCAAAAGCGTAAGAGGCATCAGCATGCACAAGCATAACAGTGCGGTTGTCTTTTTTAGGAATGTTTTCATTTGCTTTACTTTTAAGTTAATGTATATACTTTTCGGTTAGTAACCTTAATTAATCTATCATGATTTTCTTGGGACAGGAAGTTCTTGCGCCTACGGTTTTTACGATATATACTCCATTTGCCAAGCCTTCTGCAACGACACCCTCTTGGATGTTTGAGTAAGAAGCAATCTGCTTGCCATCTATCGAACACACCGATATTGCAACAGGCTTCTCTGTTGACTTCACGTATATCGTTCCTTTGCCACAAACGACCTGTACAGAAGCATCCTGTTCTACCTTCCGAACTTCTGTTACGGCATTCAGTTCCTTGGCATTGCTACCCAACAGTTCTCCACGAATGGTTTCTGTTGCCGTATTGATGGTAATGCGATAATTCCCTGCCTCGGAGATTTCCCATTTCAGATCATCGCCACCTGAACTACGGAAGTTTCCTTCACCAACCAAAGGAGTGTCGGCTACGTATGGATGATAAGTTTCCGATGTCCAACTCTGGTTGGTCAGTATCTTCAACTTGCTTGGTTCTGGACGGTCATCGCTCCATGTAGGAGATAAGTAACCTTCCCATACCAATTCCTCTGGATTGGATGAACTTGGAGTGAATTGGCAAGTAGCTGGGTCTGTCCAATAGTTCCAATATTCCTTGAGGCATCCTCCTGCCAAATAGAGTGTACGGCGTGGCTTGAATATCTTGGCGTATGCCTGATGTTTGTCTTTGATAGCATAAAGCGTATATTTACCAGGAACGCTCACACTCCATCCTTCAGTCTGCTTATCTGTCGTACATTTCAAGGAAGAGCTATAGTCTTGTCCAAAGGAAATATCCACGCCTTCAAAGAGAGAAGTATAATACTTCGTAGATGATGTCGCCTCTGGTGTATCTTGCAGAATGAGATTACCCGGTTGCAAATCAAGCAACGTCTTGAACTCTACATTGCCATACTGTGGGAGTTCCACTACCTTGCCTCCCAATGCAGTACCCGTCGCATAGAGCTTTTCTGGCAATTCCACCTCATCTTCCTTCTCACAAACAACCATCTTCATGCTTTGCAAATCAACATACACGGTATAGTCTCCAGTGACAGTTGGCTTAAACTTGAAGTCCTTGTCTCCAGGCAATCTCTGGTTGATTTCCAAGTTTAGGTCATAATACTGACCTACTTGGATATTTTGGTCTGCTGAAGTACCTACGATATGCTTATGAAATGCTCTCGTATTGAGGAACTTAAATTCCTTGCCAGCCTCCAAGTGACCTGTCCATCGAAACAGTCCCTCATTTATCTTTTCCATATCAGGAGTCTTGCTGGTATCCCAAGCGTATGGAGTAGCATCACCAATGATATATAGTTGCGACAACTCCAAGGAGTAAGGCATATCAGCAGCTTTCACTGCCCAAACAGCCAAGATGGCATATAGTGACAAAAATAATCTTTTCATGAGTATATCACTTTTATTCTTTAATAAACTTGTTTACGTATGTCTTGCAGTCAGCCACCACCTTACTTATATATAGCTGTGGCATCAACACTGACAAATCTTCAGAGAAGCCATCTACTTGCTTATAGTTGTTTGTCAACAACGTCTTGCCAGCGGCATTGCTCACCACCAAGGATACTTGTTGGGCAAGTTTGCCGAATGAAGCAACAAGTTGTTGACCAGTCTTGTCATAAGCAACACTTACCTTATTTGCCTCTATCTTATCTATTGCAGTCGCAGGACTATACTCCACGACGACTTTTCGTTCCAGCGAACAACTTCCCGAAGGTACTTCCACCGTAGTGCAATGAGTAGCCTCATCATAGCTGAAAGTTGCACTCACACCATCCACTTGGGCTGAGATAGGAGCAGAAGTATTATAGATGTGCATCACATAAGAACGGTTCTGAGGAGCTTTGCTTACTGAACCTTGACGTTCCGAGATGATGTATTCCCCTCTGTTGCCATCACAAACTTGCTTCAAGGAAGTCTTGGCATAAGCGGTAGCATAATCTGCATTGTCACCATCATCCTCATAAAGAGAACCTTCACCATTGGCACCAGCCACCACATGGAGCACCAAGTTATCAGGACGTTCCGTAACATTCATCACTGTAGATGGATTGAAAGGAATGACCGAACCTTCACGGAAGAAATAAGGTATCTGTTCTTCTGTAAATGTCATTGTGCGCTTGCATGGGCCTTCTATCATCTCATGAGTAGATGCACTCCACCATTTACCTTCAGGGAACCAGATTTCCTTATTGGTCTTTCCGTCACTCCCTGCTTGAGCCGTGATAGGAGCCACCAAGATGTCATCACCAAAGAAATACTCTCCATCGTATGTGTAAGCCTCCTCTACCTCTGGATACTCATAATAGAGTGGACGGCAAAGAGAGATACCTGTTTCGTATGTCTTGCGAGCCATCGTATAGATGTATGGGAACAAAGTATAACGCAAACGCACTGCCTCCAATATGGTAGGGAAATTAGAGAACTTCCAGATTCTACGTTCGATGCGGTCATCACTTGTGGCATGAGTACGGAAGATTGGGGTAAACACGCCAAACTGAATCCAGCGTAACACGAGGTTAGGATTGTTGACAAGTTCTTCACTTGAATACATGTGACCTCCCAGGTCGTGTCCCCAATAACCGTAACCAACATTAGAAGCCGTTGCTGTGAAGTATGGCTCAAATGCCAAAGCGTCATAACTGATATTGGCATCACCCGAGAAACCTATCTGATAACGATGGCTACCCAAACCTCCCCAACGATGGAAGATGACAGGACGATGGTCGGTACGCTTCGCTGCCTCATTATAGAACACATGGTTGCACCAGAATGTCTCACTCAAAGAGTTGGTATATGGACTCGTAAGATGCTGTTGCCAATCTATCCACCAGAAATCTACGCCTTCTTTTTCATGGTCACGGATGATATTCTTAAAGAAAGACTTTGTAAAATCTGTATAATCAAGACTCCAGTTGATGGTGTTCTTATCATCATTGAGATACTTGCCACCCAATTCGGACTTCATTGCCGCAAAATAAGATGGAGACTCCACCTTATTGATTCCATCGGCAGGATGCAAGTTGAGAGCAGTCTTAAAGTTCTGTTCGTGCATCTCTGAAAGTAATTGGGTAGCATTTGGAATCAAGTTTGTATTCCAAGACCAACCAGTCCAACCTCCACGACCTTCCGAACCACTGTAAGCATTACCATTCCAATGCCAATCCATGTCGAGAATCATCACATCAGTAGGAATCTTGTTCGTCTTCAAGTCCTTCATGATATTGCGATAATCATCTGCCGAATAAGAGGCATACTTACTATACCAATATCCAAACACATAGTCTGGAGGCAAAGGTATGTCACCTGCTATCTTTGTAAAGTCGGCTATTGCCTTCTTGTAATTGTGACCATAACCCAAGAAATAGGTGTCCATTGCATGATTGTCTGCACGGTCAGCCCACCAACTATATCCAACTTCCGTACTTGGCACCAATGCGTATGAACGTCCACCATCTGCACGAGAGGAACTCCAAGAGTCGTCTATCACTGCCCAACCAGAACGTGACACAAGACCGTTTTCCATCTCTGAACGCTTGCTATCGCCCATCAGTCCATCCAAAGTACGGCAGGTTCCCTTCAGGTTCAATGGGTCTGGCTTACCTGGATACCATACGGACTGAACACCGTCACCGTTGACTGCAATGGTAAGGTTCGTGGAAGAAGCTGGTATTGTACGAGGGTCTGTACCCTTGCGATACTTCAACTTCAAGTTGGATGTTGTTATATATAAATAGGTATCGTCTTCAGTTTTTGTAAATTGAGGAACATCCAAATTACGATTGACAACCGTAAATGTTGCTTGATCCTCAAACGTACACTTTGTACTATACTCAATGCGTATCATCTCAGGAGTAAGCACGGTGAAACGAGCATTGCCACATTTCACGATAGCATTGGTTGCAGCCACAGGATTGTTGCTTACAACACCTTGCGCTGTTACCGTAAGAAATGCAGCACAAGCAATGAAAGCGAAAGATAATAATCTCTTCATGTTCAAATAGTTCTTTAATTATTAGTTATGTTATTTAAAATTCCAAATACAGCCTTGTCGGCGTTGTTGATTGCAAAGATAGGGCTTTTTTAAATAGGTTATAACACAGTACACCAAAAATACAAATATGTACAAACAACACTTGTGCTGAATATCAAGCACTTATGATATTCAGCACAAGAGAAAAATACAAACCCTATCCAAAGGGTATTTCGCATATATTAAAGAGATTTTAATCTATTTTAGCTACTCTTTCTTCAAAATCCTCAGGATAAAGAGAGCGTAAACGGATGCGAGAACGATAAGAATATACCGTCTGCTTGGAACATCTCAAGAAAGCAGCAATCTTCTCATTCTCCACAATACCCAAACGCATCAAGGCATAGATGCGTAACTCTGTGTTAAGTCGGCCGACCTTCTTGGGTTGAATATTCTCGTCTTCCTTCATCAAACCATTGAAGGACACAACAAACTCTGGAAAGATTCGGAGGAAGATACGGTCGAAGTCCTCAAAGAACTCTTCGATTTCATCCTCCACGATGGCACTTGACTTCAAACGTCTATAGAGTTCCTGCAGTCCACCATTGGCAGCCAATTTATTGAGTGAACGTCGATAAGCATCCAACTTATCTATATAAGCCGAACACTTGTTCATAAACTCCATGATATAGATATTCTTAATCTTATTACTCTCGAAGAGTGAGCTATTGGTCTCTTGCAGAGCCGTATTGGCTTCGTTCAGTTTGTCATTGGTAGAAGCCAATTGTGTATTGAGAGAATTCAACTTCTGGTTCATCTCATTCAAACTCTTGTTTGACTCTTCCAAGGCACGGCGAGCATGGGCAATTCGATGCAACTGCTTACGAGTATAAATCATCAAAGCCCCCACCAACAGCAAGAGGAAGCTCACGATAATCAATCCTAAGGTGATATGTGCTCGCTCGGACTTGCGCATGGCATCATACGCATTATCTATAATAGGCAAAGCATCAGAAACCTCAATAATACGTAGTTTCGCATTACAAAAGGTAGCATCCTCCATCGACTTTCTCATATACAAGTAAGCACGAGTTACATCCCCCTCCTCATATAATAAGGTGGCAAGACGACGAAGCGACACATACTCCTTGATACTATTTTTCAAATCAGACATGGCTGAAATGATGAGATACTGCTTTTCCTTATCCTTGTCATTTATCTGGCGATAAATATCAGAGATAGAATAAGCCACATATCCCATCTCTCGGTCATCCACCGTCAACTTTTTATAAGAAGCAAGGAGAATATGCAACGCATCTGTATATTTCTGATTCGTTATCAAGAACTCAGCCTTGTCCCAATCGGTCTTCAAGACATTTAAGTTCTTGAGCGAATCTCGGTAAAGCAAACGCCTCCGCTCATAGTATTCATGCTGGATAGAGGTTATCGCTGTTTGACGAAGTGCCTCGTAAAGTTCGCCATACAAACTATAATAGTATTGGCGCATATCATTGGACATCAAACTGACATCCAATGCCGAAAGTATTTTGTTCGCCTCTAAATAGTTGCCACTCTTGGTAAAGATACCCGCAATATCCAACTCAGAATAGACACTGTCCTCATAAACATTCAATTTCTTTGCCAAACTAAGTTTTCGTTCCGCATACACGTATGCAGAATCCAACTTAAAAGGCTTGTATTTAGCGAAGATGTCACGAGACACCGCCAATCTTTCCTCATCATTCTTCGCTCTACGAAGTTTTTGCTTCAACACGTCAATCCTCTGCTCGTACTTATGAGTATAAACGCTACTGTTCTTGATGACCACATCAAGTTCCTCAAGTGTGTACACTTTGCAATACAGAGGGGTGGCAAGGGCAAAAGTATCCATGCACAGAGCTATCACCGTCAATAATAAATGCTTTATCACTATATTATTTATTATTCCTTATTTCCGCAACACTATAATTTAATGTTTTTTATAAGCACCTGAGCAACAAAAAGTTGCTCAGGATTTTGCCATGTCAGAAATTTCACTTATCTTAGTGTTGCAAAATAAAAACAAACAAAATTCTGAATGACATGGCAAAACTACAAATAAAATCTGAGAAACTCACTCCTTTTGGAGGAATTTTTTCTATTATGGAGCAATTTGATGCTCTTTTAGCTCAAACCATAGATTCCACCTTGGGATTGAGATGCACTATGTTTGGTTATCAATATAGCGAGATTCTACGCTCTCTGATGTGCGTATATCTTTGTGGTGGCAAGGAACGCATCTTCGATGACATGAACGAAACTTCCAAAATGGATTAAGACATCACGCAGGCATGTATTGAACATTTACTCAGACAACAA
>ERZ1031885.277-NODE-277-length-22070-cov-6.487531_pt1 | contig 22070 bp, 13 predicted proteins | sample MGYA00518168_ERZ1031885 | MGnify/ENA primary metagenome ERZ1031885 (study PRJEB33719, sample SAMN04261269) | wastewater metagenome | biome: rural village; feature: human; material: feces | host: Homo sapiens | place: El Salvador | collected 2014-01-14 ...
AAAGGGTATGACATGTAATCACACCCTACGTTCAAGGGAGTCGTTTCAACCGTACAATTCCATACGGTCACTTTTCTACCGTTTAAAGCGTATAATACTGATAATCAACTAATAATAGATATATTGTCTGTTTGTGTCTGAATGACCTTCATTTAACACCCATTTCCAACTCGGTATTATTTCAATTCTTAATCCATTACGCTCTATTTCACCTTCGTCCTCGTATGTAATAATTATAGCTTTTTTAAGAGTATATAGAGAGTTTAGAGCTACGAGTGCTTTTGTCTCACGTTCAATTGTCACATCGTCGCTCATTCTATAACTCGCTTGAATAGCCAACCCTTCGTCGGGTATATAGAAGTCGACCTCTATATTGCGATTGAAATAATATACGCTCTTATTATATCTCTTATATAGAGTAATTTGCTCAGTCTGTTCAACGAACAAGGCTGCATGACGCTCTCTGCCAAACGGCGCACACAAAGACGCAAAGCATCTTCATTTTTAATCTTATGGCGCACTATCAAATCGTTAAAGAAGATACGGTTGTATAAACTATTTAGCCAGATACGTTTCTCACGGAAGTATTCGGTACGACAAAATAAAAACAATAGATTTTATTCGGTGCTGGCGAATAATATTTAACCGAAGATAGAAACCCTGCATTGACGTTCCCTGCTTAATATCCCAAACGCGACGTATCGACGCTTCCTGCGTTCTGCTCCTTGAAGTTGCGGAACTTGTACGTGAACGAAAGGAAGATACTGCGACGGTAGAAGCGTACGTCGGTAGTCTGACGCTGTGTATAGAACTTCTCCTTCAGCAGTGGCATACCGCTCTCGAAGATGTCCGACACATTAAGCGCCACTACGGCATGATTCTTCAGGAACTGGCACTTCAGACCTGCATCCAGATTCCACTGGCGACTGTAGTTCCACAGACCAACAATGGTAGGCGTGCGGAAGAAGGCGTTGACATCGAGAGCCACCATGGGCTTGCGCGAGAAGATGAACGTGTTGGAGAGGTTGAGCATCGTAGCCCACTTGCTGCGGTCGAACGAGTAGCCATACCAGTCGCTGCTCTTGTAGCGGTCTTTATAGCACGTGAGCACATAGTTGGCATTATACCACTTGCCGATGCTGACGGGCACTGTTGCCGTCAACTGCAGAGACGAGGTATAGTCGATGTTGAAGTTCTTTGACACCATTTCGAGGCGGTCGGGATTCTGGTATGTCTGTCCTGTTATGAAGTTGCCTACGCGATAGTAGCTCACCGTGAGGGTGTAGCGGTTGTTAAAGACGTAGATGCCCTGCAGGATGTTATAATCCATGGGACGAAGATCGGGGTTGCCGATGCTAACCGTGTACTCGTCGCTGCGCTGCTCGTACTCCTGCTTCTCCCAGTAGGAAGGGAACTGGCGTGACTTGCTGTACTGCAGCATCATGATATGCTTCGGCGTGAACACGTATGTAAGCGAGGCTGTAGGCAGCACCGCACCACATTCGTAGTCGTTGATCTTGTAATACTGTCCGATCATGTGGAAATAGTAGCTGAGCTTCTGCTTGAACAGCGTGCCTGACAGCCCCGCATAACCATTGGCGGTATGCTCGTCGTTAGACGAACTGATGTCGAAACTGCCTGCTCCGCCGTTCAGAATGTCGGCATTCTTCTGCCGGTTGCCGGTCTTGGAGTAGGCGTATGTCGCTCCAAGCGAGAAGCGAGCCGTCTTCCAGAGAGCAAATCCCCAGTCGGCACTGAAGTTGAAGCGGTCGGAGGTCTGCTTGCGCCAGTAGGAGTAAGCCGTCGGGTTCTCATACTTCTCGTAGTTCATATCCTGTGTACCGTCATTCGAGTAGCTCATATAGTTGGCATCGAGTCTCAACTGCTTCAGCACATACGCCAAATGCAGGTCGTGCATGTACGAATTGCCGGAGGTGGTATAGTTCGAATTGCTGAAATAGCTGTTTGTCGTTCTGCCTCTCGTGTCGCTCTTCGGCGAGAAGCTTGCGTTGTAGCTTAGCGACACGTTGCTCTTGTCGGACACGTTGTATGTGGCGTTGGTGTATAACGTATGCGTGAGCGACGAGCTATGAGTGCGCGCGTCGACGTCTATATCATACACCTGATCGCCGACAGTGTGATGGCTGAGATATTGGGAACGGCTTATGCTCTTGGCGTCTGCGAATGTATACATACTGTACAGCGACCACTTAGGCGTGGTATAGAACAGGCTGCCCGACTCCTGAAACGTGTTGTGATAGTTGTTGTAATACGACGACTTCACCTGACCGGTCAACTCGCGTCCCTTGTTGTCCTTCAGCACAACGTTTATGACGGCTCCCGTAACGTGCATGTCGGGCGAAGCATTGTAAAGCAGCTCCACCTTCGCCACCTTTTCGGCAGGCAGCGTCTTAAGATACTCGAGCACCGAACCGCCATTCCACACCTTGCCGTTGACAAGCACCGTGGTGGACATGGTGCCTGCCAAGGACAGCTCATTGTCGTTCTTGCACAGAATGCCCGGCACATACTTCGCCACGTCGAAGGCACATGTCACAATGCGGCTCTTTATAATGGACGATGCGTCCGCCACTATTCTGTCTCCCTGCACATTGAGAATCGGACGCTTGCTTTTTACCACCACGTCGCCAAGCACATTGGTCTTCGTTGCCAGCACCACGTCGCCCACGGCGTACGACGCACACTCGGGCATCACCGTTTCATAGCCGATGCTGCTCACGATGAGGCGGAACGGCAACGGTATGGAGTCGGCCGTCAACACGAAACGTCCGTCGGCGTCGGCTGTAGTTGCGCAAATGTTTATACTGTCCAATGTCTGGAGCGCAATGGTTGCCATAACCACCGACTGCTTCTCGCTGTCAACGATGCGACCCGTTACTGTCTGTGCCTTAGACTGCACAAACAGCAGTAACAATAATAAGGTAATGAGTGTGGTTTTCTTCATAGTGGGTTAAAATTAAAGTATGTTATACGCTGCAAATGTAACACAATTAGCCCGACATTCATTAAAAAACGACTTTTATTGCTTAACAAAAAGTTCACAATACTTCACAAAACTTCATTAAATTAATAGTTTGATAGATTATAACAAATTCTATATCAGTGTCTTAATATACTTATCGAAATCCTTGGCAGAACCTTTCGATTTTGTCAGTTTTTCATGCATTCTTTTGCGTGCATTAGATACATTCGGCAAAGAACTGTCTGTAAGCACAGCTATTTCGGACGGCTTAAAACCTAATCTGACAAGGATCATCACATCAAATTCGAATGGGCTAACTACAGATTTCAAAGCAAAAGTCTGCGGATAGAACTCCTCTATGTATAGTTTCAGTTGATTCCACTCTTTTCTTGTTGCGGCTCTCGGAGTCTTGTCAACGATATGCCAGAGTAAGCTGATTATAGAGCCGTTCTGATCGTCTGTACCATCGGACGAATCGGCAGACGAACGTCCTTTTCCTTGAAGCTTTGCAACCAATTCTTTCTTCTCTTCGATAAGAGCATTTATCTTTGATTGCTGTTTAGACATCAATATGTCGAGGTCTTTCTTTCCTTGTTCGAGTGCAAGAAGGTTGTTTCTTTTTGATTCGTTCTCTGCCTCCAACTGTTGTATCTGTAGCATTCTTCGTATGCGCTCCATTGATTTCTTGTGTCTTTCTCTCAAAAAAAACAACGCCAACACAGACAACAACACGAGGAATGAGAGCACAACCGTTTTTAATCGTGTTGTGGCTTCTGCCTCCTTGCTTTTAGCCACAAGCGCCTCTGTTTCCTTACTGCTATAGTTGTATGCCGCTTGCATCTGCTGCATTCTCAACGTAGACAGTTCGACATAGGCAGAATCGTTTTCACGGCGAGCAAGCTCAGAGTATTTAGCTACGGAATCGGACAAGCCCAGCTTCTTGTAAGTTTGCGCAAGTCCTCGCAGAAACGCTTCTCTGTATTCGTGGTCATCGGTAGAGCGCATGCCTTTCCGATAATAACCCAAAGCACCTGACACATCCGATTTAGCCAAAAGATAATTGGCTTTGTCGTTATAGTATTTTTCAAGTCCACTAACTACATTGCCCAGACTATCCACATCTCCAGAATGCTCTTCGTAAGAGCGTAATATACGTCCCACCTCTTCCACCTTGCCTCTTCCGAGCAGAGTAGATACATTGGGTACAAGAACCTTTGAAGCTTCTCGTACAAAACCGTTTTTCAGATATTCATCATGCAGCCACTCTCTCAACTTACACGCCTCGTCTCGCCGATTTTGCAAATAAAGCACATTGGCTATCTGCTCCTTTGAGAGCAACATGCCAAGCGTATCCTTGTCTTTACAAGCAAAACGTACAGCCAGAGAGTAGGCAACGCCTGCCTCGTTGAAAGCAAGTTGGCTCAACAACACGTCGCCCATCTGTCCATACACACGATTGAGGAAAGCGTTGTTTTTATTGCCGTCTGTTGTGTCAGCCAACGCAACCGCCTTCTGATAATCAGCCAACGCCTCTGGATAGTTGTCAAGGTCGCGATAAACGCTTCCAAGCACATAATAGGCGGACATTTGCTCTTCAACGCTGCCGTTGTCGTCGAAATACTCCACCACTTTACGTGCCAGAGAATCAGAAGCGAACGGCTCACCGACAGAATTCTGAGCCCTTAAACGATATAGAGTAAGAAGCATACGATTATGTTGCGACATATCATTGTGGCATGACATAAAACTATCTATAGCAATAATGGCTTTAGCAGGATTCTGCTGATATAGGGTATCCATATGCGACAGAAACGCATTTGCACGACGATTGCTTCCACACGAAACGATACAAGCAAGTGTCAACAATAATATAAAGGGCTTCATTTTTTCATGCATCAGAACGTTGCACACATTATATATATGCACAACATATTTGTCATTCTTCATAATTCTTAATATTTAGATTCGTCTGCAAAGATACAACTTCTTTGGAATAGCGCAAGTTTTGCCCTCTATTTTCTTCTAAATAAGCATGGATAGCGCAGCCAAAGGACTATTTACAATAAAAACCTCGTTTTATTCGTCAATTTTATGTAAGTTTGTATTTTCAATTAAACTACGATCTGATTATAAAAGCAAAAGGAGGGACGATTATGGAGACTTCGTATATTGATTTGATTATGCGGCTCTCGCTCGCTCTTGTTCTTGGCGGAGCGATAGGTCTTGAGCGCGAGTATAGAGCGAAGGAGGCGGGCTTCCGCACCCATTTTCTTGTGGCGTTGGGCAGTGCGCTGTTCTGCGTCGTGTCGCAGTTCGGATTCGGCTTCGACCTGAAGGACTCGTCGCGTGTGGCGGCGCAGGTGGTGTCGGGCATCGGCTTCCTCGGAGCCGGAACCATCATCTTTCAGAAGAATGTGGTGCGCGGACTCACTACGGCTGCCGGACTATGGGTTACGGCGGCGATAGGTCTGGCTTGTGGCACAGGCATGTACGTTGCTGCGACGCTGGCTACGGCGATGGTGCTGCTGGGCTTGGAGGTGATAAACGCCATGATTCCGCAACTCGGCACCACAAGTGTAGAGGTGTCGTTTTCGGCTACGTCGATAGAGAGCGTGCGGCAGGTGATAGCAAGCATGCGATACGACGGAATGGACGTGCAGACCTATCAGATTAAGGAGCGCCGCACATCGCAGGGTGAGTTCATCGAGGCGGATATACAGCTGAAGGTGAAGCGTGGCACTACCGACACACTGCGCGTCATCGAATACATGGACAAGTTTACGGACGTAACGATTTCGGCTGTAGAGGGATAAACAAAAAAGGCTGAGTTCTAATGCGGAACTCAGCCTTTTTGCTATTGTATTTCTAAGCCTATCTAAGCCTATCTAAGCCTTCTTAAACTTAGAATTCTTATGCGATTTCTTTACTCAAGACCCTTGCCGTGGCAGTTCTTGAACTTCTTGCCGCTTCCGCAAGGACACGGGTCGTTGCGTCCCGGGAGCTTGTCCTTAACCAGCGGAGTGTGGTTCTCTTCGATGTTCTCGCGAGTGTCGTGGTTAGCGGCAGCCTGCTGTGCAGGGTCGTTGAGTTCGGCCTTCTGCTCAGTGTACTGCTGGCGCTGTGTACGCTCCTCGGGAGCTGCCTCGCGCACCTCCTGCTGCTGTTGCATTTCAGGAATCTGTCCGCGTGTGAGGATAGAAGCGATGCGGTTGTTCATGTCGTTCACCATCGAGTCGAAGAGCTTAGCACTCTCGAGCTTGAAGATGAGCAACGGGTCTTTCTGCTCGTAAGAAGCGTTCTGCACGCTATGGCGCAACTCGTCGAGCTGGCGGAGGTTCTCCTTCCAGCAGTCGTCGATGATGTGGAGCATGATGACGCGCTCGAACTGCTTAACAACGTCGCGACCCTCTGTGCGGTAAGCCTCCTTGAGGTTGCACGGAATGTTGTAAACGCGCTTGCCGTCGGTGATAGGCACCATGATGCGCTCGTAGATAGCGCCCTGGTTCTCCTCAACCTCCTTGATGATAGGCCACGCAACGCTCTCGATGCGGTCGGTCTTGCGCTTGAAGGTAGCCATTGCGCTCTGGAAAGCACGCTCCTCAAGCTCGTCGTGGCGTACGTTCTCGAAGTCCTCCTCGCTGAACGGACACTCCATAGCCAGAACCTTGAGGAAGTCCTCGCGGCATCCGGCGTAGTCGTTTGTCTCGATGATGTTCACTACGCGGTCCCAGATGACGTTGGTGATGTCCATGCCGATACGCTCGCCCATGAGTGCGTGGCGGCGCTTCTCGTAGATTACGGTACGCTGCTTGTTCATCACGTCGTCGTACTCGAGCAGGTGCTTACGTATACCGAAGTTGTTCTCCTCAACCTTCTTCTGTGCGCGCTCGATGCTCTTAGAGATCATCGGGTTCTCGATACGGTCGCCCTCCTTGAAGCCGAGACGGTCCATGAGGCTTGCGATGCGCTCTGAAGCGAACAGACGCATGAGCTTGTCCTCGAGTGATACGTAGAACACTGAGCTTCCCGGGTCGCCCTGACGACCTGCACGACCACGCAGCTGGCGGTCGACGCGGCGGCTCTCGTGGCGTTCTGTACCGATGATGGCAAGACCGCCTGCCTCCTTAACCTCCTTGGTGAGCTTGATGTCGGTACCACGACCTGCCATGTTGGTAGCAATGGTTACGGCGCCGAGCATGCGCTCCTCGAAGTGCTTGCTGCCGTCTTCTTCTTCTGTGATCTCTACCATGCCCTTTGAGCTGCGACCAGCCTCTGCCACGATGTCTGCCTCCTTCTTGTGGAGCTTGGCGTTGAGCACCTGGTGAGGAATCTTGCGCATGTTGAGCATCTTAGAGATAAGCTCAGAGAACTCTACCGATGTGGTACCTACGAGCACCGGGCGACCGCTGTTGCGCATCTCTACGATTTCGTCGATAACGGCTGCATACTTCTCGCGGTTGGTCTTGTATACACGGTCGTCGAGGTCCTTGCGGAGCACCGGACGGTTTGTAGGAATCTCTACAACGTCGAGCTTGTAGATGTCCCAGAACTCGCCTGCCTCAGTAGAAGCAGTACCGGTCATACCGGCGAGCTTGTGGTACATACGGAAGTAGTTCTGCAGTGTGATGGTAGCGAATGTCTGTGTGGCTGCCTCCACCTTTACGTGCTCCTTAGCCTCTACAGCCTGGTGGAGTCCGTCGCTCCAGCGGCGGCCTTCCATGATACGGCCTGTCTGCTCGTCGACAATCTTCACCTCGCCGTCCATAACAACGTACTCGTCGTTCTTGTTGAACATAGTGTAAGCCTTCAGCAACTGCTGCAGGGTATGTACACGCTCCGACTGTACGGCATAGTGGTTGAGCATGGCGTCCTTCTTGTCGAGGCGTTCCTGCTCGCTGAGGTCCTTCTCGTTCTCAAGAGCCGAGAGCTCTGAAGTGATGTCGGGCAGCACGAAGAGCTCGTTGTCGTTCACCTGTGCTGCAAGCCATGCTGTACCCTTATCGGTAAGGTCGCAGCTGTTAAGCTTCTCGTCTACAACGAAGTAGAGCGGCTCTACAGCCTCCGGCATGTGGCGGTTGTTGTTCTCCATGTAGTACTCCTCGGTCTTGAGCATACCTGCCTTTATTCCCTCCTCAGAGAGGTACTTGATAAGCGGCTTGTTCTTCGGGAGAGCCTTGTGAGAACGGTATAATGCGAGGAATCCTTCCTCAATCTTCTTCTGGTCCTTGTTGGCAGTACCCTCGCTGATGAGCTGCTTTGCCTCAGCAAGATACTGTGTGGCGAGCTTGCGCTGAACGTCTACGAGGCGCTCTACAAGCGGCTGATACTCCTCGAACATCTGGTCGTCGCCCTTGGCGATAGGTCCAGAGATGATAAGCGGAGTACGTGCGTCGTCGATAAGCACAGAGTCGACCTCATCGACAATGGCGTAGTTGTGCTTGCGCTGCACGAGGTCGGCAGGCGAGATAGCCATGTTGTCGCGAAGGTAGTCGAAACCGAACTCGTTGTTCGTACCGAATGTGATGTCTGCCATGTAAGCCTTGCGGCGCTCAGGCGAGTTGGGACGGTGCTTGTCGATACAGTCGACAGAGAGTCCGTTGAACATATAGAGCGGGCCCATCCACTCAGAGTCGCGCTTTGCGAGGTAGTCGTTGACGGTTACGACGTGAACGCCGTTGCCGGTAAGAGCGTTGAGGAATACAGGGAGTGTAGACACGAGGGTCTTACCCTCACCGGTAGCCATCTCCGCAATCTTGCCCTGGTGCAGTACGATACCGCCGAAGAGCTGTACGTCGTAGTGAACCATTTCCCACTTCAGGTCGTTGCCGCCTGCTGTCCAGTGGTTGTGATAGATAGCCTTGTCGCCGTCGATGGTTACGAAGTCGTTCTTCGGGTTGGCAGCGAGCTCGCGGTCGAAGTCGGTAGCTGTTACTACGGTCTCCTCGTTCTCTGCGAAGCGGCGTGCTGTGTCTTTCACGATGCTGAAAGCTACCGGCATCACTTCGTTGAGTGCCTTCTCGTAGATTTCGAGCACTTCCTTCTCCAACTTGTCGATAGCGTTGAAGATGCTTTCGCGCTCGTCGATAGGTGTGTCCTCAATCTTAGCCTTGAGCTCGGCAATCTTTGCCTTCTGCTCGTTGGCAGAGTCCTGAACGTACTTTTGCAGTTCTTTGGTGCGTGCGCGCAATTCGTCGTTGCTCAGCGCCTTGATCTCTGGATATGCTTCCTTCACTTTATCTACGAGTGGCTGGATAAGCTTCATGTCCTTTGATGACTTGTTGCCAAACAATGACTGTAAAAATTTGTTGAAATTCATTGTATATTATTTTTATTTTTTCCTTAAATACTTATTCGGGTGTAAAATTACAAAAAAAAATCCATATATCGCCATTAATATATGTGTAAGTTGGTTTTTATTGCAATGGCGCAACCGAACAGGCATTAGGCGCACGTATACGAATAGCCTTGGCTACAGTAGGCGCAATGCGGTCTACGGTGGCCGGTGTCTTGATGTGCTCTGCCTTTATTCCGCTTCCGTACAGGATGATGGGGAAGGGTACAAAGGCTGCACGCGAAAAGTAGTTCTCGTTAGTGTCTTCGTTTATGATTTTCCAGCCTGGGGCAGTCTCGATGAAGAGGTCGCCCGACACAGCCGGACTGTATGGACTTGTCGTAACACTGCGCACGCCAGACATTTGCACGAGCAGCTCCTTCGAACGTGTGATGACGTCGGTGTAGCTGAGGTGGCGCTGCTCGAGCAGCTTGTGGTCGAGATATATCTGGTTGTGGAAACTTGCTTCTACGTACTTCGCCTGACCGTAGATGGCGCCGAGGTACATGTTGAGCAGGTTGCATGTGCGGTTTATGTAGAATGTGCCCGAAGGAATGCGGAAACGCTCGTAGTCGGGCTGTTGGTCTTCGGTATATCCGGTGCTTGTGAGCACGAAAAGCACGTTGTCGCGGCCCACTTTGTCCTCAATGCGCTTCACGAGCGAGGCTAAAGTGCGGTCGAGCTTCAGATATACTATCTCCATTTCTGTCTGCCAGTGGGTGACATCGGTGCATTTTGCTGACAAGGTGACAGACAGCATGTCGGTAACATTGTCGCGTCCGAGCTGCAAGTCGTTGATGCAAGCCACCGAAAGGTCGGCAACAGCGTCGTTGTCGCCGTTGGTACGCTTATGCGAGATGCTGTTGTATGCACGCACGAATCCCTGCGCGCCTTTAGAGTAATATGTAGAGGTGGTCCACTGACCGGTCTTCTCGTTCAGCCAGAAGGCTCCGTCGGCTGCATGACCTGCCGAAATCACGGCGGCGTCCTTCTCCATAGCGGTCGAGTAGACGAGGGCGGCGCCCTTGGTGAATATCTTCAGCTCGTCGCTTACTGTGGTGGTGGCAATCTTCTGCGGCGACACGTTGTATGTCTCGTCGTCGGTGCAGAATACCGGGCGTAACGTGTTGCGGTCGAGCCATTTAGTGCCTACGATGTTGTTGTAGTGAGGAGTAGCGCCGGTAGCGATAGTGGCTATTGCCGAAGCGCGGTCTACGGGCGAGAAGGGGTAGTTGGCAGCCTCATAGACACAGCCGTTCTGCAGCAGTTTGCGGAAGCCTTCCTCGCCGTAAAGCGGAGAGAAATGCTCTATATAGTCGGTGCGCAACTGGTCGATGGTGATGTTCACAACAAGGCGCGGCGCAGACTGCAGAGTCTGTGCTTGCAGCTCTGTGCCGGCAAGTGCCGCCAACATCATTATCGTCGATATGTATTTGTTCATATTCGTGTCTTATGCCTTATGCTTGGGCTGTCTGTCGCCCTTATTATTAAATGTATATATGTTCAATATGTTTCTTAATAGCAAAGATAGTGCCACAATTGTCACGCCTTCTGCATACGACTGCATAAAACAGCCCAAAAGCAGCAGAATTATCATTGCGCTCCATGTTTTTATCCACCAGTGTATGCGGTTTCGGCGTGCCGCCTTTATTACGCTGTACAGCATGAAGAGGTTGAGCGGGTTGAGCAGAAGTATCTGCAGATTGAGGCTTACCGTAGGATGTTGCGAGAAAATCATGGCGAACAGTATCAGTCCGCATGCGCCGGTGAGGAGCATTGCCACTGCATCGAACGCCCAAACAAGGCGCTTGCGGCGGCGTTCTATTGCTGCCACTACCAGTGTGAGCAGTGCGAAAGCGCCGAGGCAGACCATCGGAGAGAGAATGTCAAATGCGTTCAGACTTGCCTGTTCGGCATTGATATCCTTTGCTGCCGGTTCCAGCACCCAGAACGAGCGGCTCACGAGCTGGCGCTTTGTGCCGTCGGTGTTCACAATCACTGCGTGTTCGAAGTCGTCCGACAGACGCTCGGGCAGAAACTGCTGCTGTTCGAACGTTGTCTTGCGGTCGGCTTTTACGCCGAGAAGCAGGTCGTTGCCGAAGCGTGCCCAGCGGTGCTCCTCGTTGTAGAGGTGTATCAACTCGCGGAACGACGGGTACTGTGCAGAGGTGTTGTTGTGTTGAGGTGTTGAGGCTTCATAAACGACCTTGCCGCTCAGATTGTTCACGATAATGTCGCGGGCACGTGTCGTGCAGTTGTCGTAGAAGAAGTTGTAGCGATACACGCGGTTCTGCGGTTCGTAGTTGCGGTCGAAGGCTTGTGCTATCGCCATCTTCTCCTGCGCAGTCAGGTTGAGTACCTGCTGTCTTACGCCGCATCCCGTGCTTCCGTACTCCCAGCTGAACATCTCGAAGGTGTTGATGCCAATCTCGTAGTCGGTGAGTCCGAACACGAAGCGCAGCACAAAGTAGGGCTTATCGAACGAGAACATGCCATAGTTGATGACGAGGTCTCTGCCGCTCTGCTTGTCAAGAAAGCGTATAGCGGTGTGTCCGTACATGCTGTACACCTGCTGGCGCGGTCCGCATGTCAGCAGACTTATCTCTATTGAGTCGGCTTGTTGAGTCGGCTTGTTGTCCTGTGAAGAAGCTGTGATAGGGGAGAAAAAACACAGCAAAATCGCTAATGATATGTATTTAAATAACCTTTCAAATAGTTTCATGGTGCAAAAATAACTTTAATTTCTCACTTTTCTGCCATTATCTCGTTTTTTTTCGATAATTTTGCAAGCATTATCCTACAAAGGGTTATAAAAACACCTCTATATACATATTATATATAATAGCATTTCTAAAATCTAATTAGATAAAATAAATGAGGAAAGCACTCACAACAGTCCTCTTTGCTGCGGTTTCTTTGGCTGCTGCGGCTCAAAGCGGCACTAATTCACCCTATAGTCAGTATGGTTTGGGCACGCTCGGCGAGCAGTCGGGTGGTTTCAATCGTGGCATGAACGGACTCGGTATCGGTTTCAACGAGCACAACCAGGTTAATAGCCTTAACCCTGCGTCGTATGCAACCATCGACTCGCTGTCGTTCATCTTCGACGCTGGCATATCGGGTCAGATCACAAACTATAGCGAGAGCGGCGTGAAGGTGAACGCCAAGAACGCCAACTTCGAGTATGTAATAGCTGGCTTCCGCCTTGCAAAGCGTCTCGGCTTGAGCTTCGGCTTGCTGCCGTTCAGCAACATCGGCTATTCATATTCTAACACTAAGGCGCTCAACAGCACAGACGGAAGCACATCTGTAGTGAAAGCCACCAATACATATTCGGGTACGGGCGGCTTACACCAGGTTTACTTGGGTTTGGGCTGGAGTCCGTTCAAGGGCTTCGCTATCGGTGTTAATGCTGCATATCTCTGGGGCGACTACAGTCGCTCGGTTGTCAACTCTTACACCGATGCGTATGCCAACACGCTTTCCAAGTACTACACAGCCGAGGTGCACAACTATAAGCTCGACTTCGGTATGCAGTATACTCAGAAGATCACGAAGAACGACGCCATCACTTTGGGTGTAACCTACGGACTTGGTCACAAACTCAGTTCAGACCCGAAGTGTCAGATTATATCGACCAATGCGCAGACAGCAGTTGCCGACACAGCTACATACTCTATCGGCAACGGTTTGGAGTTGCCTCACAGCTACGGCGTAGGTCTTATGTGGAACCACGCGAACCGCTGGCGCGTAGGTGCCGACTACACACTGCAGAAGTGGTCGTCGGTGGCTTATCCTAAGTTCGACACCTCTACAAACAGCTACGAACTGGTAAGCGGACAGTTTGCCGACCGTCATAAGATGACTGTAGGCGGCGAGTTTTGTCCCGACGAGCGTAGCCGCAACTTCTTCAAGCGTGTTCACTACCGCATGGGTGCATCGTATGCTACCGATTATCTGAAGATAAAGGGTCAGAACGGACCTAAGGAGTACAGCGTGAGCGCTGGCTTCGGCATTCCTATCGTAAACGGCTACAACAACCGCTCGCTGCTTAATATCTCGGCACAGTGGGTGCGTCAGGACTCGAAGACATTCGTCACAGAGAACTCGTTCCGCATCAATATCGGTCTGACGTTCAACGAACGTTGGTTCGCCAAGTGGAAGATGGAGTAACAGAAAACAATTCTATTCTGAATAAGCGTTGAGACTATCCAAGTACATAGTAATCATTATGTTGTGCATCGTGGCGCTTGCTTCTTGCGAAGAGCAGAAGGAGCACACGGCGCCAGCTATACACGACCGCGACTCGGTGTCAATGATGACGAGTTACGGCGTCAACACCCTAATCTCTGACTCGGGTGTCATAAAATATCGCATCGTGACGGAGCGTTGGGAGGTGAACACCGTGCGCAACCCGTCGCGCTGGATCTTCGAGAAGGGCGTGTTCTTCGAGCAGTTCGACGAGAAGTTCCATGTGCAGTCGTACATACAGGCGGATACAGCTTACTATTACGACCAGAAGAAGCTGTGGGAACTGCGCAGCCGTGTGAGCGTGCTCACCAAGGACGGACTGAAGTTCAACAGCGAGCAGCTCTTTTGGGACGAAGCGGCTCACGAACTCTATTCGAACAAGCCCTCTAAGCTCGTCACTCCTGAAAGAACGCTTGAGGGAGCTTATTTCCGTAGCGACGAGCGCATGACCAACTATTATGTTTCGAACACATCCGGTTCGTTCGAGAAGGGACAGCTCTCAAGCGATGGTGACACAATAACTACCGCCCCCGACACTGTAAAGGCTGCTATGCGTCAGCAAATTAAGCCGCAGCGCCGACTACGGGATCGGTAAAGGTGAGATGGTGTTATGTTGAGATGGTGAGATTTGTATCTCCTTGTCAACTTGTTGGCAGAATTTCATCTTTACCTCCTCAGCATCAACTCCTCAGCATCACAACCCTCAACCCCTCAGCATCACACCCCCTCAACACCCCAAATATATAAGAACCAATATTTAAACTATAGTGGAAGCAGACATACCTCTTTTAATTAGCATAGCCGTAACAATGGCGCTGTCGGCATTCTTTTCAGGAATGGAGATAGCGTTCGTGTCGAGCAACCGAATGCTCGCCGAGATGGATCGCGAAGGAAATGGCATTGCGAAGAAAATCATTTCCAAATTCTACAATCATCCCAATGGCTTTGTGAGCACGATGCTTGTGGGCAACAATATCGTGCTTGTGGTGTATGGTATCCTTGTGGCACGCCTCTTTGACAGCACTATCTTCAGCTCGCTCGACGACGGCATGAAGGTGACAGCCGACACGTTGCTCTCCACACTCGTCATTCTTTTCACAGGAGAGTTCTTGCCTAAGATTCTGTTCAAGAACAACGCCAACCGCCTGCTGTCCGTATTCTCCGTGCCAGCCTATCTTTTCTACATCCTCCTGTGGCCTATAAGCCGCTTCTCTACGCTTGTGTCGAAGTGCTTGCTGCGCATTGTGGGCATACGCATGGAGGCGGAAGCCGACGACGAAGGCTTCTCTAAGGTAGACCTCGACTATCTCGTGCAGTCGAGCATCGAGAACGCACATAGCGACGAAGAGATTAACGAGGAGGTGAAGATATTCCAGAACGCCCTCGACTTCTCCGACTGCAAGGTGCGCGACTGTATGGTGCCGCGTACTGAGGTGAACGCCGTTGACGTCAACGACTGCACCATCGACGAACTGATGCAGAAGTTCGTAGAGAGCGGCAACTCGAAGATTATCGTCTACGAGGGCGACATCGACCATATCATCGGCTACATACACAGCTCCGAAATGTTCCGCAACCGCGACAACTGGCGCCAGTGCGTCTGCAAGATGCCGTTTGTGCCTGAAACGATGGCTGCGCAGAAACTCATGCACATCTTCCTGCAGCAGAAGAAGAGCCTCGGAGTGGTGGTCGACGAGTTTGGCGGAACGAGCGGCATCGTCTCGCTCGAGGACATCGTTGAGGAGATATTCGGCGACATCGAGGACGAGCACGACTCTACGAAGTACATCGCTACGCAGGTGGGCGACAACGAGTATATGCTCTCAGCCCGTCTGGAGATAGATAAGGTGAACGAACTCTTCGACCTTGGTCTGCCCGAAAGCGACGACTATATGACCGTAGGCGGATATATACTGCACGAGTACCAGAGCTTCCCGAAGCTCAACGAAGTGATAACCATAGGCCGTTACGAGTTCCGCATTATCAAGAGCACTATGACGAAAATAGAGTTGGTAAAGCTAAAAGTTAACCGCTAAACTCACTTTTTCGTGCAAACGTGCCCTTGTTTGGCAATAAATTAGTATTTTTGTACGCATTTTGTGGCATTACGCCGCGAGTCGCCTTGCAGGGCAGGCTTCGCAGCTGCTGCAGGACAGATGCACGAATCTACATCTAACGAAATAATAAATAAAAAATAAAAACAAAAAAATGGCAGCATTAGGAAAAATCAGAAGCAAAGGCGCACTGCTGATAGGCATTATCGGCTTAGGCCTTTTCTCTTTCATCGCCGAAGAGGCGTTCCGCTCATGCGACTCTGCAAGCGCTGACAAGCATCAGCAGGTAGGCGAGGTGTTGGGCGAGAAAATCAACGTAACAGAGTTCCAGAAACTTGTAGACGAGTACACAGAAGTGCTCAAGATGCAGCAGGGACAGGAAAACCTCAACGAAGACCAGCTCAATCAGGTTAAGGACATGGTTTGGAACACATACGTTCAGACCAAGATCATAGAGAACGAGGCACACAAGCTCGGTCTTACAGTTACAGACGCTGAGCTCCAGCAGGTTCTCACCGAGGGTACCAACCCTATGCTTCAGCAGACTCCGTTCTTCAACCAGCAGACAGGTCGTTTCGACGTTAACGCTCTTAAGAAGTTCCTCGCCGAGTACAAGACACAGCAGACAGCCAACCCGCAGATGGCTAAGCAGTACGATACAATTTACAAGTACTGGACATTCGTAGAGAAGACTCTGCGCCAGCAGCTCCTCTCTCAGAAGTACCAGGGTCTGTTCGCTCACTGCTTCCTCTCAAACAAGATAGAGGCTAAGATGGCGTTCAACGAGCAGAACCAGGAGAGCCAGGTGCAGCTCGCAGCCTTCCCTTACTCAAGCATCGACGACAGCAAGATCAAAGTAAGCGACGCCGACCTCAAGGCTAAGTACGACGAGATGAAGCCGCGCTTCAAGCAGTACGTAGAGACACGCGACATCAAGTACATCGACGTTCAGGTAAAGGCTTCTGCAGCCGACCGCGCAGCTCTCCAGAAGGAGTTCGCAGGCTACAGCGCAGAGCTCGCAGCCGCAGCCGACCCGTCTGACGTAGTGCGCAAGAGCACATCACTCGTCAGCTACCTCGGCGTTCCAGTTAAGAAGGAAGCCCTTCCTTCCGACATCGCACAGCGTCTCGACTCAATGGCTGTAGGCTCTACAAGCAAGGTGATCGAGAACAAGAACGATAACACACTCAACCTTGTGAAGCTCGTTGCAAAGCGCGAACTTCCCGACTCAATCCAGTTCCGCGCCATCCAGGTAGGCGGTGCTACAGCAGCCGAGGCAGCTACACGCGCCGACTCTATCCTCAACGCCATTAAGGCAGGTGCCGACTTCGAGGTTGTAGCCAAGAAGTACGGTCAGACCGGCGAGAAGACATGGATGACAACACGTCAGTATCAGAGCGCTCCGTCTATCGACAAGGACACAAAGAACTATATCGAGAGCCTCAACACAATGGCTTCTGGCGAGCTCAAGAACCTCACACTCGCTCAGGGCAACCTCGTGCTCCAGGTAGTAGACCGCAAGGCAATGACTACAAAGTACGTAGCAGCCGTTGTTAAGAAGAACATTACCTTCACAAAGGATACATACTCTGCAGCTTACAACAAGTTCAGCTCATTCGTAAGCGCTAACCTCACAGCAGAGGACCTCCTGAAGAACGCTGCAAAGAGCGGCTACAACGTTCATGAGCGCAAGGACATCACAACAGCCGAGCACTACCTCGCAGGCATCCACTCTACACGCGATGCTCTCCGTTGGTTGTTCGAGGCTAAGAAGGGTGCCGTTTCTTCACTCTACGAGTGCGGCGACAACGACCACCTCCTCATTGTGGTTCTCGACAACATCAACCCGATCGGCTATCGCTCGCTCGACGACGCTCAGGTTAAGGAGTTCGTAAAGGCAGAGGTTATCAAGGACAAGAAGGCTGAGCAGCTCCTCGCTAAGGCAAAGACAGTCAAGTCGGTGGCTGACGCTAAGGCAAAGGGTGCTACAGTAGCTCCGGTTAACCAGATTACATTCGCTGCTCCGGTGTTCGTAGCAGCAACAGGCGCAAGCGAGCCGGCTCTGAGCGGTGCTATCGCAGCTACAGCAAAGGGCAAGTTCTCTAAGCATCCGGTTAAGGGCAACGCTGGTGTTTATGTGTTCCAGGTAACAAACAAGACACAGCGTCCTGCTAAGTACGACGAGAAGTCGGAGATGCAGCGTCTCCGTCAGCGTCAGATGCAGATGGCTGGAAACTTCATGAACGAGCTTTACATCAAGGCAAACGTAGTGGACAACCGCTATCTCTTCTTCTAAGACTCACATATCATAACACATAAAAAAGACTTGGGATGCAACGGTGCAAATCGTTACATCCCAAGTATTTTTTTGTAGAAGCCGCTAAAGCCAATACCTTATTTCGGTTTCTGTCATTCTTATTGGTCTGCGTGCATCACGCTTATTTCGTAAGCGGAGTGATGCGTGCAATGTTCTTTCTTACAGAGTCGCTGTTTATGCCTAGCACCTTGCCTATGGCAGCGTAGTCGTAGTTGAGGTGTTGCAGCAGCATGATCAGTTGTTTTCGAGGAGCGATATTGCCGTAGCAGCGTTCAATCTCCGCCATTGTCTCCGCAAACTCTATCTTGCAGTAAGCCATGCACAGCTCGTAGTCTTGCTTGGTCCACGTCACGGTTGTGCCGCCGTTCTTGATATGTAGGTATAGTTCCTTGCCGCATCGTGCGTTCGCTTCGCTGCTTTGCGATGCCACCATTATGTCGTTATTCAGCCTTTCTATCCTGTCCGATTTCTTTGCACTTTCCTTTTTCAGCGACTTAATCTGCGTCTTAGCTTGTTCCAGACTTTGTTTTTCTGCTTTCAGTCTATTGTGTACTGCGATCAGCCTCTTTCTTGTTCTGTGTAGCATTAACGAGAATACCACTATACATAATAATATAATAATAAGTATGCCCATAGATGCAGATGTTATGGTGTCCAGCAAGTCTTTCATTGAGAGTGACGAATTTATGTTCGACTGCAATTCGCTCATGTTATATTTCTTTTTTCTTGTATAAAGACTGTCTTTAGCCTCCGACATCTTCGACATATAAAGGGCGTAATTTTTCAAATCGCCTCTTTTGTAATACAAAGCCGCTATCTTTTCACATGTTTCTGCTTGAGTCAGATAGTTCGGGTCGCAATCAATGGATTTCTTCCACATCTCTTCTGCCTTGGCATCGTTTCCTAAAGCGTTGTTGTAGTAACCTGCAACTCTATATGATACCGCATCCTTGCTGTAGTATAATGCGCTGTCAAGATAATCTTTCGCTTTCTTATTATCTTTATTTATGAAATAGTCGGCAACGATAGAGTAGGCATATCCTTTGCAGCTGTTGTGTGTATATGGCAAAAGAGGAATGCATAGCAATCTGTAATACCCCACACTGTCTTCCATTCCCAAAGTGCTGCAACATGACGATGCCATGCCCAGCGTAAATACCTGATATCTCTTGTCGCCAAGTTTTTGCGCACTTTGTAGAGACAACTTACAATAGTGAAGTGATAACTTGTCTTCGTCGAATATGATATTTATATATGCCAAAGCCTCGCAAAGCTGTTGGTAGATGTCCAAGTTTCGTCGTTTGTTCAGATCGCAGTTTTTGAATATGAGTTCAGATTCTTTTTCGTAGAAAAGTGCTTTTGCCATATCGCCCGCAAGTCTATACATCTCACCTTTATAGAAGTATGCTCTCGCCAATTCGTCTTTCATGTTTTTGGCTTTGTAGTAGTCTATACAAGAGTTCAATGACAACGAATCGTCAATGAAGTTGTTCTTGCCGAAAGCATATCTTGTTTTCAGCAGTTGATAATAGGCTTTTTGTTCTCCCGACAATTTCTCTGTTCCTATTTTGCCAAGAGCTTTTGAAGCAGAAGCGTAATCAAGACTGTCCAGCATATTGTCTATGCTGGATAGTTCTGACATTTTGTTGTTGTTTGAACATGAAAACAGCGATAGTAGGAGGGTGTATAAAAGAACGAATCGTTTCATTTGAAATAGCTTGTTTTATTCAAGACAAAGTTAAACGTTTTTTCTTTAATACAATCAGTTGTCTACAAGAAACTTTCGGACATTTTCAGCGCATTTTTGAAATACCGCTATTGATTATCAATGTGTTACGTTTTTTTGTTGTCCGGCTCTGTTTTTTCAAGTGTTGTTTTATTAAGAAAAAAATACTACATTTGCAGCGAGCGAAAACAGATAAAAAGAGATTTAAACAAATCATTAACCAATAAGATACTTGCTTATGAGAATACACAAAGATGAACCATAAGGGCGGTTATGTGGTGCAAGTGAAGGGTAATCCTCTGGCAAAGGTCAGCTCAACAGAGAACTTTTTGAGCACTATTCGTGGCATATCTATATCTGACGATATACGTGTGTTCGGCAAGCAGGGAGTGATAATTGCGCTCAACGACCGTGTGATAAGCTACAAGCAGCTTAAAGAGATACCGACTTCAATGATAGAGCGTATAGAACTTGAACAGCAGGCCCCGTCGGAGTATGTGAGTGGTGGCGTTAAGCCGCCGCTTCTGCGTGTGGTCTTGCGCAATGAACCTGGTCTGTTAGGGTCAGTAGGGCTTTCGTCATGGTATTGTATGGATGAGAGTTGGGCGTTGACGGAGACCGCAAACGCTCTGCTTTCGTTGGGCAAATTCAGTCTGCTCAACAACTTCAGTAACACAAACGGATTCTGGAGGGACGGAATCAAACAGGATGTCTTCTATGCCGACCACGAAACACATCAAAAGGCAGAATCGCGTCAAAAGCTGAAGCGTTCGCTGCAAAACGACTTGAATATGCGTTATAGTTTCACGCCATACGACCATATTGATGTCAATGCCTCGTATTCTACGCAGAAATAAAGCGGCAAACTTCTGAACACTGGGGATGTTGCGTTGTTCAACGAGCATGGGAATGACTCCAACTACGGCAACGGAGTAAGCGTGAAGATGGTGAAGGGATTGAAGAAGGACGGTGTGAGCAAGGTGTCAGTGAAGGGTTCTTACTCCGAATCGCATTTCAAGGAAGACCGTAAGTACGATGCCTTCTCGTCCGGCGTACAGTTGATGGACATCGACAATGGCAGATACAATGCCGACATCAGCACAATACTTACATACGCTATCGGCAGGAGTCATTCGCTGAAGGTGGGCGTGAACTATAATAGGATATCGGAACTGAACAGCTATAAAAACCTTGGTGGAAACACTGTTAAGTTTATGGACGACACTGACAACAGGCTCTCCGTGGCGCAGACGCACGGAATGGTGGAGTATGAGAACACTATAGCGGGCAAGTATTATCTGAAGGCGGAGATGAACTTCGACCATTACAAACTGGGCTACGATGACCATCTTGCCGGTGCACGTATTGCGAAGGTCAGCAACGGACTATATGGCAGCGTGTCGGGTTACATTCCGTTCAATCAGGAAAAGCAGCGCTATCTGAACATGTCGGCGATATACACATTCTCTTATCCTAACTACGGCTACTATTCGCCTGTCGTAGTGTATCAGAACGACAAACTGTACAACAAAGGCAACCCCGACCTTGATGTCGAGAAGCTGTATATCTTCGAATTGGCATATTCTGCCAACCCCCATCTCAGCATAAATTACGGCTTCTCCCATCGCACCAACTTCGTGAGTGTGTTCATGCATCAGGACTCAACCGATCCGACGGTATATTATACCTGTCCGGAAAATGCAGGACACGAGAACGTACACAGCTTGGTGCTCAGCTATCGTGTGAATCCGTTCAGAATATGGACTGTAAATGCCATGCTGGTCGGTGAGTACAAGAATACGCATACACCAAACGAGCGTTTTAATGCGGCTACGGCTTTTCTGAGTGTGCACAGCTATGCTCGTCTGACAAACAACACGGGGCTGAAATTGAGGTTCGAATATAAAGCTCCGAGCAAGTCTGTGAACGTAAAGAAATCTGGAAATTACGTTCTTAGCTTAGGAGCATACGCTTCGTTCTGCAAGAATCATCTTAACATGGACCTTACGGGCTACAGGGCTTTGTGTAACAAAGTGGTGACGACAACGTCAGGAGACGGTTGGCGCATGGAGCGACGCAACAGATATTCTGAATTCAGAATAGCCTATAACCTAAGCTGGAACTTTAACTTCGGCAAAAAGATAAACGGCAGACGTGTGGAGAGTGTAAGCACAAGTGCAAAGGAACGGCCTACACTATAGAGTAGTCGAAAAAATCTACCATATCTTCCAGAAATTCCGTAAGCTGCACATTATGAGCATGATAAAGGCTGGGAGATAGGCTTGGAAACGAAATGTCTTCCAGCCTATCTTCCAGCCTTTAACGAAAAAAGCCCAGCCTATTTAAGCATTGTAAAGACTCAGTAAATCGAGAGTGCGAGAGGCACACCGAGATGGGAGAGAGTAACG
>ERZ1031885.280-NODE-280-length-21913-cov-5.042044_pt1 | contig 21913 bp, 19 predicted proteins | sample MGYA00518168_ERZ1031885 | MGnify/ENA primary metagenome ERZ1031885 (study PRJEB33719, sample SAMN04261269) | wastewater metagenome | biome: rural village; feature: human; material: feces | host: Homo sapiens | place: El Salvador | collected 2014-01-14 ...
TTTCGGGCAGGTCGGCCATGATGGTGTCATAGCTGGCTTTCATGGTCTGGTTGATGTCGGCAATGCCCTTGCCTTGCGGCATGATGGGTTTGTGGATGACGAGGCGCATGCGGTGGAAATTGACGAAATTGAAGCCGGCCATGCGGGGCAGCACGTCGAACGAGCCATCGATGGTGATGGGGACAACGGGCAACTGGAGTTCGTCGGCCAACTGGAAGGCGCCTTTGCGGAAGAGGCCCATGTGGCCAGTGAAGGTGCGCGACCCTTCAGGGAACACCACGAGGGAGGTGCCGTGCTGGAGTGTGTTGCGGGCATTGTCGATGGTTTCCTGGATTTTCTTCGGACCGGATTTGTCGACGAAGATGTGGTGGGCTCTCTCGCAGGCATAGCCAACCAGGAAGATGCGGCGCAGGGCTTTCTTCATCATCCATTTGAAGTTGCGGCCCAAGAAGCCGTAGATGAGGAAGATGTCCATCGGACCTTGGTGGTTGGCTACAAAAACGTAGCTCTGATGGCGGTCGATGTGTTCGCGTCCTTCTATCTTGATGGGGAGCAGGAGGATGCGGCAGATGAAGACCGACCACAGTTTGCCTGGGTAGTAGCCCCAGAAATGTGCGCTGCCAATGAAGCAGCCGATGATGGTGGCGAGAGCTGTCAAGACGGTTGCAATCAAGCCCAGGGGGAGGGCGATGCACAATTGGTAGATTCTGTATAGAAATTTCATAAGTGTGTTATTGGCGTGAGATGGTTTGTGAGTGGGTGTTCAGATAATCTGGTTTTTCCATGTATCTGCTCACCTGCTTAGTGATGGTGAAAGGATAAGTTGACGTCAAGTTATTTTTCACCATTATTTAATAGAATGACGTTGATTTCAGGCCAGGCTCCCAGTCGGAAAGGAAGCAGAACTTCGCCTGTGCCGAGGCTGACGTAGAGCGTATGGCCATTTTGGTCGGTGTATTCACCGCCCCATTCTTTATAAAACCAGGAGGCGGGGGAGAAATTGCCGATTTTAAACTGCATGCCGTGGGTGTGGCCTGAGAGGGTTAGCGGAATGGTGGTGTTGGGGACGACTTGGCGGTGCCAGTGGGAAGGGTCGTGCGAGAGGAGGATTTTGAAGCAGTTGTCTTTCAAATTCCTTTGTGCACGTGGCAGGTCGGCCAAAGCGGGGAAGGGCGGCCGCCCGTCATTTTCCACTCCGATGATGGCAATGCTGTCGTTGCCGCGCCGGATGATGTGGTTGTCGTTGAGCAGCAAATGCCAGTTTATGGCGCGTTGCCGGTTTTGCAGGCGGCGGATGTCGGCCAGACTGTCGAGGGGCGATTCCCAGCGGAAATATTGCGCGTAGTCGTGGTTGCCCATGATGGAGATGACGCCGTCTTTGGCTTTCAACTGCCGAAGAATCGGTTCGAATTCGTAGATTTCCTCCGCATGGTAGTTCACGAGGTCGCCGGTGAAGACGATGAGGTCGGGGCGTTGCGCGTTGACGCTGTCGACGATGTTGCGGACCACTTGTGGCTGTCCGTGCAGGGTGCCGACATGGAGGTCCGACAACTGGACGATGCGGTAGCCGTTGAAGGCTGGGGGGATGCGGCGGTCGGTGTAGGTGTAGTGTTTCACAACCAAATGCCGGTAGCCGCCCGTCATGCCATAGGTCATGGCGGCGAGGCTGAGTAGGGAGGTGATGACAGCCGCGATGTTGATGGCATGGGAAATGCGCGGTGCGCGGCGTTTTGCCAGTTGTCCTAACCCGAGCAGCAAGGCCAGCAGGGCCTGAGGCACCAGAAATGTGAGCGTGACGGAGAGCAGTTGCCCTTTCCAGTGGTCGGCGGCCATGGAGTAGCTCTCATTGGCGGCGGTCAAGATTAGGAGCAGCGAGAGCGTTGCCGACGGTGTGTAGACAAGCCATCGTTTCCATCCTTTGACGTGGCGGTGCCACCATAGGCGGTCGATGCCCCATGCGGGAAGCATTAGCAGGACTACGAGCGGGATGAGAATGCGTAGTATCATATATATATAGGTGATGTCATATATATAAGTAGGTGTTTTACGGAATATCAGATATCCTTGAGATTTCCAACCAGATAGCGTCTGACATCATCGGGAAGCAGGCCGCGGCGTTTTGCATAGTCGCAAAGTTGCGCCTCGTCAATGGTTCCGATGCTGAAATGGCGCGTTGCTGGGTGTCCGAGCATCAGTCCGGCAACGGCGGCGTGGGGTTGCATCATGCCGTTCTCCGTGAGGGTAATGCCGATGCGCTCCAAGGGGAGGATTTTGGCGAAGTCGAAGATGAAACTTTGGTCGGGCATGGAGGGGTAGCCGATGGCGGGCCGGCGCCCTTGGTATTTCTCCGAGAAAAGTTCTTGACAGGAGAAACGCTCGCTGGGGGCATATCCCCAAAGCGTTTGCCTCACTTGCTCATGGAGCCGCTCAGCCGCCGCTTCGGCCAGACGGTCGGAGAGCGTTTGCACCAACAAGCGTTTGAAGTCGTCATGGTCATAAAGGTGTTCCATGGAGGCTTCGGCGGCAGTGGCAAAAAGTCCGATGACGTTGCCGATGGGCAAAACGTGGATGTCAGCGTCGGAGGGTGGGCGGTGTGGACTGATAAAATCGGCCAGGCAGAGGTATGGGGCGTTTTTTTGCAGGACTTGTTGCTGGCGCAGGAAACACAGGCGGCGCGGTGTCGTGTCGTCGGGGTTTGCCGCCACCATTACGTCGTCGCCGTCGCTCCACGCTGGAAACAATCCGACGATGCTGTTTATGCGGCAGTTTTTTGATGACAGCGTTCTCAACATCTGTTGAGCTTCGGCATAGAGCTTGATACCCTCGCGGGCCTGTGCCTGGTCGGATTCCGGAAATTGTGCCTGCCAGGCACCACGACATCCCGGACAATCGTGCACTTGTGTCACTGTGGCGAAGCGCGGCGGCATGCCCCATGCGTGGAAGAAGTATATCCAGTTGATGTAGGGCGCGAGTTCCGTAATGGTATATGCTTGGATGTGGAGCATGGCTGGTTGGTGGGTTTGGCTTATGGGTTTGCCGGTGTGGGCTTTTCGGGAGAATGGATTTGAGATTTCTGCTTGCTTGTCAGATGGGGAGTTATCGGTCGAAGGTCACAGGCTGTCCGCGGAATGCCTCGTTCGTGATGCGGCCTTGGTTGTATAGCAGGAAACCGTTGCAATAGGTTTTCTCAACGCGCCAGTTAAAGACGTGTCCCTCCATCGGACTCCAGTTGCACTTGCTCTCAATGCGGTTGGGCGTCAACGTCCAAGGAGCGTGTGGGCGCAACAATACGAGGTCGGCTTTATAGCCTTCGCGCAAGAAGCCGCGCAGTTCGACATTAAAGAGGCGGGCTGGGGCGTGGCACATGAGTTCAACGAGGCGCGTCATTGGAAGTATGCCCTTGTCGACCAATTCAAGCATAGACACGAGAGAAAATTGCACCATCGGCATGCCGGAGAGCGCTTTGGCCGCACCGCCGATTTTCTCATAGATGGCGTGTGGAGCATGGTCGGTGGCGATGGTGGCGGCTGTTCCGTCGTTCAGCGCTTTGCGTAGGGCTTCGCGGTCGGCTTTGGTCTTGACGGCCGGATTGCATTTGATGCGGGCTCCAAGGCGGGCGTAGTCTTCGTCGCAGAAGAGCAGGTGTGGCACGCAGATTTCGGCCGTTATGTTGGGATGTTCTGGAGAAAACAATGCCAACTCGCGTTCCGTTGATATATGGGCCACATGCAGGCGCGTTCCGTATTCTTTGGCCAGTTCAACAGCTTTTGTTGTTGATGCAACGCAGGCTTCTTCGGAGCGGATGAGCGGATGAAACTTGATGTCTGGGGCTTCCCCGTTCTTTTCCTTTCAGGCCTTCATGTTGTCGTTGATGATTTGGTTGTCTTCACAATGAACCATGACTGGCATTTTTGACACTTGGAAAATCTTGCGGAGCGCTTTGTCGTCGTCGACAAGCATGTTTCCAGTTGAGGCTCCCATGAAGAGTTTCACGCCAGCCACCTTTCTCGGGTTCAGATGAAGCAGTGCATCGGTGTTGTCGGTTGTGGCTCCCAAGAAAAATCCGTAGTTGATGCAGCATTTCTTTGCAGCAATGGAGAATTTCTCGCGCAAGGCTTCGGTGGTGGTGGTCTGCGGTTTGGTGTTCGGCATGTCGAAGACGGTGGTGACACCGCCTGCTGCGGCGGCTCGGCTCTCGCTTTCCATGTCGGCTTTGTAAGTCAGTCCAGGATCGCGAAAATGTACGTGTTCGTCCATAACGCCAGGGATGAGGTAGCATCCTTCTGCATCGATGATGGCATCTGTGGCGATGCTTGAATAGTCGACTTCACCTTCGAATATCCGTCCGATGTGTTCGTTCTCGATGAGGAGCGCGCCTTTAAATTCGCGTCCTTCGTTCACCATGATGACATGGTCAATCAGTAGTCTGCGTTGCATGTTGTTCTCGTGGTTGGTTGCAGGGCAGGGGATGGTGTGCTTAGAGTTACCAAGGTTTGCTCGGTGGATTCTCAGGCTTGCTTGGTGGCAAGCATTTTGATGCAATGCACCGTGCCGCATGCGCCTTATATAGTATATGCGTAAAGGTGGAGCTGTATTGAGCCCCACCTTTTTCATATTATTGTGTTCAGGTCTTTTTTCGAAAAAATAATTTCAAGTAGGAAGAGCCGGAATCTTATTTTCTCGGTTTGATTTTGCCGCAGATGGCCGCCCAGCGAAGGCGTACCACGCCGAAGAGCGCTTCGCCAAAGATGCCTCCGCTCATTTTGCTCGTTCCAAGCTGGCGGTTGACAAAGATAACAGGCACTTCCTTGATTTTGAATCCGAGTTTATAGGCCGTGAACTTCATTTCAATCTGGAAGGCGTAGCCCTTAAAGCGGATGGCATCGAGGTCGATGGTCTCAAGCACTTTGCGGCGATAGCATTTGAATCCGGCCGTGGTGTCGTGGATGGGAACGCCCGTCACGATGCGCACATATTTTGAGGCATAATAGCTCATCAGTACGCGTCCCATAGGCCAGTTGACAACGTTTACGCCGCTTACGTATCTGGAACCGATGGCAACGTCGTAGCCGTCTTTCGCGCAAGCGTTGTAGAGTCGTGGCAAATCGTTGGGGTCGTGGCTGAAGTCGGCATCCATTTCGAAGATGTAGTCGTAGCCATGTTCCAGCGCCCATTTGAATCCGGCAATGTAGGCCGTTCCAAGGCCCAGTTTGCCTTGGCGCTCAACGAGGTGCAACTTGTCTTTGAACTCTCCAGCCATGAGCCGCTTGACGATGTCGGCAGTGCCGTCGGGCGAACCGTCGTCAATGATAAGTATTTCAAAATCGTGTGCTTCCAGTCCGCGGACGGCGCGGATGATGCTCTCAATATTTTCTTTTTCGTTGTAGGTCGGTATGATAACGACGCTATCACTCTTTTCCATATATGACGTTTGTTTGTATTCTGATTATGGGGTGGCTTGAAAATCTCCAGAGAACGGCTCGTGCTCTTTCGCAAAACGGCTCGTGCTTTGATGGCGGAAATCGGGGACCTCCCTTATGCAAGTACAAAAGTACGATTTATGGTTATATGTGCCAAGGATTATGCCGTTAAACTTTCTTCTTTGGGTATTTGTAGTAGCGTTGAGGAAGCGTTATGGCTGTGTTGTGACCGCGTTGCTGTTGCATTGCTGTTGCTTTGCTGTTGCGCGGTGCAGGAGGCGTGTTGTTGGAATTTTCCTTTATGGGGCACTTGAAAAAAGCTTTTAGGAGAGATATGGTGTTGTTCAACCCCTAAAAAGGCAAGTTGGGAAGGCATTTTTGCACGAAAGGGCGGGTTGTATGCAATTTATTTGCACAAAGATTTTGTTGCTGTGCAGATTAATTGTACTTTTGCCGCCGATTTTACCAATTAAACAGAAGAATGAAGCAATTTTCAATTCTCGCAGCCTCTTTGCTGATGGCTGCAACCACTGCGCAGGCTGGTGGTTACTTGACGAACACGAACCAGAGCGTTAATTTCTTGCGTAATCCTGCGCGTGATGGTGCCATCGGCATTGACGGTGCCTATTCCAATCCGGCCGGCGTTGGTTTTATGTCGGTTGGTTGGCATTTGGGATTCGACATACAGAGTGCTTATCAGAGCCGAACGACGACTTCTTATTTCGGTCCGCAGAATGCTGGCCCGTTTGCGCTCGGAACGGTCAACGGCGTGCGCAACAGTCCTGATGGTGTCAAGCGTTTTAACGGTAAGGCCTCGGCTCCTGTGATGCCGTCTCTCAACTTGGCTCGCGTGGGTGAAAAGTGGTTTGCCACATTCCATTTGGGTGTGACAGGCGGTGGCGGAAAGTGTAACTTCTCCGATGGTCTGCCTTCTTTTGAAAGCCAGGTGGCCATGGTGCCGGTGTTGGTCGGCGCTTTGAGACCAGGTGCGGTGAGCGGTTATTCTTTCGATACGCACATGCAGGGCCGCCAGTATTATTTTGGCGGTCAGTTTGGTGTCGGCTATCGCATCAACCCGAATTTGAATGTCAATGTGGGCGGACGTGTCATTTATGCCAACTGTAACTATTATGGCTACGTGCGCAACATCAATGTAGAAGTGCAGGGACCTGCTGGCGCTGTCAATATGCCGGCTGCGAAATTCTTCCAGTCGCAGGGATTGCCCCATTTCGCTTCCCTGGTCGGAGACCGCGAACTCAACTGCGACCAGAGCGGATGGGGATTCACGCCGATTGTTTCTGTCGATTACAAGACGGGACGCTGGAACCTTTCTGCCAGATATGAGTTTAAGACACGTTTGAGACTGAAAAACCGCAGCGGTGTGAACACAAGCGGTTTAGACGAGTTTGACGACGGACTGCATGTGGCAGCCGACATTCCCGCCATCTTGGCGCTCGGTGCACAGTATGAAATCATTGACGGATTGCGTGCCAATGGCGGATTCCACTATTATTTCGACCGTCAAGCTACGCAGCACAACAGTCGTCATGAGCAGCTTAAGAACGGTGGTTGGGAGGTTTTGGCCGGAATGGAATATGACCTCTCCAAGCGTTGGACGGTTAGCGCCGGATGGCAGTCAACAAAATATGGTTTGGGAAAAGACAGCCGTTTCATCACAGATATGAGCTTTGTGACTAACTCAAACTCCGTTGGTCTTGGAGCTGCCTTCCGCCTCAAAGAGCGCGTGAAACTCAATGTGGCTTATTTCAAGACCTTCTATCAGCACTACCGTAAAGATATGGCCGACTATTGCGATATGAAGCAGAAGTTCAATGGCATGTTGAAGCCGATGGCCAAACAATTGCAGGATGGCATCACCCATTGTCAGGCGATTTTGACGAATCCAGGTTCAACAGAAGGGGAACGCGCCTTTGCCACGGAGCAACTTCAAACCTACCAAAACGAGGCAGGAGCGCTCACGCAAATCGCTACGGGGCTCAGGAACTACTCAACGACAGGTTACGATAATTTCCACCGTACCAACGATGTCTTTGGCGTAGGTTTGGAGATTGATTTCTAACGCAGAGCTCACCTATTTTATGCTTTAAACAACCCCACATATTATATCCTACAAAAAGAAGGAGACAAGCGATGTGCGATATGCAAACATCCGCTTGTCTCCTTCTTTTGTTTAGCACGTTAGACTTATGCTGGCTCAACAGAATGGTACTGAGATTGTACGAGTCATTTAAAAACTCCTGCATTTTCGCAATGAAATCAGCGCACCATTCTTGCCCCCCCTTATAAAAATCGTCCTGCCCCTTATAAAATAATTAATGGAGACACCGGTATTCCGAGCCTCCATTAACCAACACAAAAACTAAACTAGACTTAACTAAACTAATCAAGATGTTGTCATCACGACAAGATTTTATTCGCAAATGTAAATAAATGATTGCAATCGTAGCGCTTTCTTATGGTTTTTTCTTGCGCAACGAAAAAGTATTTAACACCTGACGGTTTTATTGAGTAAATAATGGTCAAGAATTGTCATTGCAGCCATCGCTTCAACGATAGGTACGGCGCGTGGAAGTACGCATGGGTCGTGGCGTCCGCGTGCCTTGACAATGGTTTCCTTTCCGTGGATGTCCACAGTTTCTTGTTCGCGCAGAAGCGTTGCCACGGGCTTGAATGCTACGCGGAAACAGATATCGGCTCCGTTGCTGATGCCGCCTTGAATGCCTCCGCTGTGGTTTGTCCGTGTGGTGATGCCGCCGTGTCCGTTGGGGATGAAGATATCATTTTGTTCGCTGCCGCGTGCGCAAACGCCGGCAAATCCCTCGCCATATTCAAATCCCTTGACCGCGTTGATTCCGAGCATGGCCGCGCCCAGTTCGGCATGCAGTTTGCCGAAAGCCGGCGATCCAAGTCCAACGGGGCAGCCTTGTACCACGCAGGTGATGATGCCGCCGATGGTGTCGCCGTCGGCTTTGACTTCCGAGATGAGTTGCGCCATTTCTGCGGCCTTTTCCATATCAGGGCAGCGCACGGCGTTTTGTTCAATTTGGCTGAAGTCGAGTTCATGGTAGTCGCGTTGCAGGCAAATCGGGCCGACTTGCGATGTGTATGCCGTGATGTTTATGCCGAGTTGTTTCAGCACGAGTTTGGCCAAAGCGCCGCCAACACAACGGGCGATGGTTTCACGTGCCGACGAGCGTCCGCCTCCACGATGGTCGCGGAGGCCGTATTTGCAGAAATAAGTGTAGTCGGCATGACTTGGGCGAAACGTGTCGCGCAAGTTGTCGTAGTCGTCAGAATGTTGGTTTTCGTTGCGTACAAGAAAACCTATGGGGCAACCCGTGGAGCGTCCCTCGAAAACGCCAGACAGCAATTCGACGCGGTCTCCCTCCTTTCGTGAAGTGGTGAGTTTGCTTTGTCCCGGTCGGCGTCGGTTGAGCTCTTCTTGTATGAAATCAAGGTCAATCTCAATGCCGGCAGGCATGCCGTCAACAACACCTCCGATGCCTGGTCCGTGGCTTTCTCCGAAGGTGGTCAGTCTGAATAGATGTCCAAACGTGTTCATGGGGTGTTTGCTTTGAATGTTGGATGTGAAAAATCGAGCGCCGCAAAGCGCCCGATTTTGAAATTGCTATAATAGAAAAGATAATGTCGGCTTAGTGGCAGTGTCCGTGTCCACCTCCGCAGCATCCTTCGCCGTGGTGATGTCCTTCGTGCTTGCCACAGCATTCGCCATCGTGGTGGTGTCCTTCGTGTTTGCCGCAGCATTCGCCATCGCCATGTCCTTCTCCGTGGCATCCGCCTTCACAGCCGCCGCAGTTTCCGCCGCAACCTTCGCCGCTCATTCTGTTGATGAGGTCTTTGATTTCCTCGTTGGTTGCTTCGCGTGAAGTGACAACCTGTCCTTTGAAGTGGAGGGCTTTGCCAGCAAGAGGGTGGTTGAGGTCAACGACCACTTTGTCTTCCTTGACATCCGTGATGAGACCTTGGAAACGGTTGCCGTCGGCATTCACCAAAGGAACGATGTTGCCGGGATAGATGGTGTTTTTGTCAAATTTTCCGTCGATGCAGAAGACAGCCTTGTCGAGTTCGATGACGTGTTCTTGAATGTATGGGCCGTATGCCTCGTCAACAGAGAGCGTGAAGTCGAAATTGTCACCTTCGTTCAGTGCGGCGATGTGGCTTTCAAAAGCGTCGAGGGCTACACCAAGTCCAGAGATAAACTGGAAGGGGTGTTCTACCGGAGCTTTCTCCATGAGTTCGTGGATGCCCTTTTCGTTGTCGGTGTAGAGTTCGTATGCAACGCTGATGTACTTGTTTGGTTGTTCCATTTTTATATGTTTTCTTGTTTGTAAAAAATCTGTCAGAGGGAAGGGGCTTGCTGCCCGCTTCGTTTTTATAGATGAATGGCGGTCTTAGCAAACTGCTGGCAACGCTTCAGCAATGGCGTTGGGTGTGTGCAAGGAAAACCTTTTCACACCGCTTACGTTAACGCCAAATTAAATTCACGTATGAGGTTGACCAAAGCCGGGCTTCTCTTCATCATCGATTCCAAAACCTCCTTACGCGTGTATGCTTTTCGCTCTTCAGCGTGTTTGATAAGTCGGTAGTTGAGCGTGATGTGTGAATTGTGGAGGCTCGTTTGCAGATGCTTCGTCAGAGACTCTTTGATTGGGTTCATGAAGCGGATGACCTGCTCGTTTTCAACGGGAATGTCAATTGTCCAGTTGTCAGCGATGGCTGGTTCGATGTTCTTCATGCGCCCAGCCAGTGCGGCCTGTTCTTTCGGAAGTGACAAGGCGTAGCGATACCACTGGTAAGAGAGGTCGCTCATATCAAACGGTTGGCATTCTTCGACGCCCGTCGTTTGTACCGGACTGGCAACTTGCTTCGTAGTTTGAACGTTTTGCTGTTGTCTGTAGTGTTCCGGACGAATGGAGAGCGTGACAATTGGGCGTGCCGATGTTGGCTGATTTTGTGCCTTTGGCATCGGCGGCATTTGGTGTGCTGCCGGTTGTTGAACCTGTTGTTGAATCTGTTGTGGCTCCACCGCCGTTTGAGGAGTGTGCGGTGTTGTTTGTGTTGTTGCTGTGTTTGCGCTTACTGCCGCAGAAGTTGCGGTTTGCGGTGCGGCCGGTTTTGTGGCGGCCTGCTGCTTTTTGAATAGGGGTTTAAGACGTTTCGTAGGGCCAAGCCCACAGCTCTCGTCGTCATCTCCTTGTGCGATTTCAATCAAGGTCAGTTCCACCAATAAGCGCTTGTTGCTGCTGGTGCGGTAACTCAGGTCGCAGCGGTTGCAGAGTCTGAGCGCATGGAAGAGAAATTTCGGTTGGCAGCGTGCGGCCTGTTCTTTATAGCGTTCGCGCACCGAAGCCGCCACTTCGAGCAATGGCAGCGTCTGTTCGTCGTGGCTGACGAGCAAGTCGCGGAAATGCGTTGCGAGCCCGTTGACAAACAAATTCCCGTCGAATCCCTTTGAGAGAATATCGTTGAGCGTTAGCATTGCAGCCGGAATATCCGGTTTGAGCAACTGGTCGGTGATTTTAAAGTAATAGTCGTAGTCGAGCACGTTGAGGTCTTCAATCACCTTCTTATAGGTGATGTGGCCATTTGAATAGCTCACCACCTGGTCGAAAATCGACATAGCGTCGCGCATACCGCCGTCGGCCTTGTGTGCAATGATGCCGAGCGCTTCTTCTTCATATTCTATGCCTTCCTTTTCTGCCACATGTTTGAGATGGTTGACGATGTCAGTCACCTCCATTCGGTTGAAGTCAGAAATCTGGCAGCGGCTCAAGATAGTCGGCAGGATTTTGTGCTTCTCCGTTGTGGCCAAGATGAAGATGGCGTGTGAGGGCGGTTCTTCAAGCGTTTTCAGAAAAGCGTTGAACGCCTGTGACGAGAGCATGTGCACCTCGTCAATGATGAATACTTTGTAGCGTCCCACTTGCGGCGGCATCATCACCTGTTCGATGAGTGAGCGGATATCTTCAACCGAGTTATTTGAGGCCGCGTCAAATTCGTGTATGTTATAGCTTCGTCCCTCGTTGAAAGCCTTGCAGCTTTCGCATTCGCCACATGCTTCGCCGTTTTCTTTCGGGTGAAGACAGTTGATTGTCTTGGCAAAAATGCGGGCACATGTTGTTTTGCCTACACCGCGCGGACCGCAGAACAGGTAAGCATGTGCCAGTTTCCCTGAGGCAATGGCATTCTTGAGTGTAGTGGTCAAGGCATGCTGCCCAACAACGGTGTCAAACGTGTCAGGGCGGTATTTGCGTGCCGAAACGATATAGTTGTCCATATTTAATTGACGTATATACCTTATTTATATATAATAGGTGTTCTGATGGCTGAGGTGTAGCCTATCTTCTACAAAGATAGTGCAAACCGAATGCAGAGCGTCAAGCTTGCTTGTTCGCTATGCTGAGGTGCAGCCTATCTTCTGCAAAGATACAATATTTAATTGAACCAATCTGAATAACTGCCCCTTCAAAATTAAAACAGGACAGCAACTTGTTGTCAAAATCCTTATAAAATGCTTGGCAGACTGATGAATGAAAACTACCTTTGCACCCAAGTTTATAGCCCCACCTATGTAAATAGTATTTTAAAAACAATAAATTCAATATGAAGAGACAATTGTTAGTTGCCACGTTGGCCGTAATGGCCTTAGGTGCGAGTGCTCAGCAGTACACCGTCAGTGGCAAGGCTCCAAAGGGAGTTGCTGTCGTATATCTTCAGAGCGCCGAGTCGCGTCAGATTGACAGTACGATGGTTAAAAACGGACAGTTCTCCTTTAGCGGAGATGCCAAGGGCAAAATGTTTGCCTATGTCCGTGCGAAGAAAACAAACTCTGTGCCTGTTGTTTTGGACGGCAATGTGAAGGTTGACATTGAAAACCAAACCACCAGCGGAACTGCTGAAAACGAAGCCCTGACACGCTGGTCGGCCAGCCACAACGCCAAAATAGCCCGCTTGGCGGTTTTGTCAAAGGAATACAACAGCTACCGCGAGAAGGGACAGGTGCCAGACAGCATCGGCCTCCGCATCAACAACGAGTATAAGTCAATTGTGGAAGCTATGGTGGCAGAGGTGAAGAAGTGTATCGAAGAAAATCCCAAGGCCATCTTCCCAGCTATCTTGTTTCGTTCGGTGGCCGGCGATATGCCACGTGAGGAAATTATTGCCATTGCTGACAAGAAACCCGCGTTTTTCGAAACCAGCATGATGGCCCCCATGCATAAGGCCATCAACGGATGGAAACATCAGGTGAAGGGTTCGCCGATGGTTGATTTCTCTTGTGCTGATACAACCGGCGTGGAACGCAAACTCTCAGAATTTGTTGGACACGGAAAATACGTGCTTGTCGACTTCTGGGCCTCTTGGTGTGGTCCTTGCCGTAAGGAAATGCCCAATGTGAAGGCCGCCTATGCCAAATTCCACGACAAGGGCTTTGATATTGTCGGCGTGTCGTTCGACAATAACAAAAAAGCATGGACGGGTGCCATCAAGCATTTGGACTTACCTTGGCACCACATTTCCGACCTCAAGGGCTGGGGATGTGTGGCTGGCGAAGCCTATGGCATCAACAGTATCCCGGCAACCATCCTCTTTGATCCGCAGGGAAAGGTGGTGGCAACAGGATTGCGCGGTGAGGAACTTGATAAAACGCTTTCTGAATTGCTCAAATAAAATTTAGAAACAAGTCTCGATTCTGATGCGGAAGCGGTGGGCTGCCGGAGTCCGCGTCAGAATCGAGGCTTTGTTTTTGCCTTTGTCTAACGGGCGGAATGCTGGAACCAGAGTAAGTAATGAGAATAGGACACCATAAACGTGTCTGTCGAAACATATTTCCAGTGTCTCAAGCCCATTCTGAAACCAGATTACATACTATATATATGACACTTCAAAAACTTCTCGGATTTGACAAGCAAAAAATGTCGGTGAGGGTGGAAGTGATTGGCGGATTGACCACATTCCTGACCATGTGCTACATCTTGGCCGTCAATCCCGCCATCCTTTCCACGACCGGAATGGACAAGGCCGCGCTTTTCACCGGAACAGCCGTTGCAGCCGGCGTGGCCACCGTGTTGCTGGCCTTCATGTCAAGGCTCCCGTTTGCGCAGGCGCCGAGCATGGGTCTGAACGCCTTTTTTGCTTTCACGCTCTGCCAAGCCATTGGTCTGACGTGGCAGCAGGCATTGGCCGTTTTACTTGTGGAGGGCATACTCTTCATTCTCATCACGCTTCTCAACGTGAGAGACCTCATCATGCAGTGCATCCCCAACAACTTGCGCTATGCTATCTCAGCCGGCATCGGTATGTTCATCGCCTTCATCGGATTGAAAAACGCGCACATCATTGTGGCCGACCCCGACACGTTTGTTCGTCTGGGCCGTTTCTCCAATGAATGTCTGCTCGGCATTTTCTCCATCCTCTTCAGCGGCTTGCTGATGGTGCGAGGTGTGAAAGGCGCATTGTTCTACAGCATTTTGATTGCCACCGTTGTGGCCATCCCGATGGGTGTCGTCTCGATGCCAGAGTCATGGAGTCCCGTCTCTCTTCCCCACAGCATGGCGCCCGTGTTCTGCCAGTTTGACTTCTCGGCCTTCGTCAATCCCGAAACGGGATTCTTCAATCTCAAGATGATCATGGTGATTTTCTCCCTCCTCCTGGTCAACATCTTCGACACGCTCGGCACCTTGGTGGCGTTGGTTCAGAAAACCGGCCACTCTGTTGAAGGTAAGGAAACGCCAGAAATGAAGCGTGCCATGATGAGTGATGCCATCGGTACGACGGTTGGCGCTTTCTTGGGGAGCAGCACCATTACCACCTACATCGAAAGTGCTTCCGGCGTGGCAGAGGGAGCGCGTAGCGGACTGACTGCGCTGGTTGTCGGTGCCTTGTTTTTCATCTCCATTTTCTTCGCCCCGCTCTTCCTGCTCATCCCTGCTGCCGCAACGAGCGGCGCTTTGGTGATGGTTGGCGTGCTGATGGTTGATTCCGTCAAGAAAATCAATCTCGAAGATGTGAGTGAGTCGTTTCCAGCTTTCATCACCATGATCACGATGGTGTTGTGTTATTCCATTGCCGACGGCATTTGCCTTGGCATCTTGAGCTACGTCATCATCAAGCTCTGTGCCGGAAAATGGAAAAACCTCAACGTCACGTTGGTGGTGTTGGCTTTATTGTTTATTATAAATTACGCATTAGGATGATGTCTTTTAAAAAATCATTGCTTTTCTTTTCGCTGCTTCTCTGCAGCGCGTTCACTGCCAAGTCGCAGGTGAACATGCAAGTGTTCTACGATTTCGGTTCCGACCGTAAGTTTACCACCCTGACGCTCGAAATGTTCAAGGGCGACAAATGGGGTAACACCTATTTCTTTGTAGACACCGATTTCAATTACGACCAGCACGTTGAGGGTCCCAACCTTGCGCCTGGTGGCTCCTATTTGGAAATTGCCCGTTGCCTGAATTTCTGGCAAAACACCAAACTGGCGCCTTTGAGCCTTCAGGTGGAATACAACGGTGGCATCACGCGCAAGTATCCAATCAACAACGCCTGGTTGGTGGGTGTGGATTATTTCCTGCACGACCAATCGTTTAAAAACACCTTCAACTTCAAGGTGCTCTACAAGAACATCCGGAAAAGCGACAGCAAAGTGCCCATGCAGCTGACCGGTGTTTGGACCTGCCAGGATTTCCTCGGCTTGAAGGGCCTCACCTTCGATGGTTTTGCCGATTTCTGGTGGGAAGACCATGCTTGCGACTTCCAGGAAGATGGCACTTCAACGCTCAAGCACACCGTTTTCGTCAGCGAACCCCAGCTGTGGTATAATGTCGGAAGACATTTCGGCGTTGATAACCTCAATTTGGGAACGGAAGTGGAGTTGAGCAACAACTTCGGTTCTGTTGCCGGATTCAAGTGTCGCCCGTGCCTCGGCATGAAATGGGTATTTTAATAAGTGGGCGTTCAAGATAAGTAATGGTTAAGGGATGTTCTATAAATTAGTTTTAATGGAGATTCTTTATTTAGGATTGACTTGGCCGCTTTTACAGTTCTCACTCGCATCTTGCTGTATTTCAAAGACTCACATAGCTCGCTATGCTCGTCTTTGAAATACAACAATCTGCTTCGCGATAAATGTAAAATCGGCTCAAGCTAATTTACAGAACACCCCTAAAATCTTTTGCCATTACTTAATCTCTGTCACCCCCAATAATCATCATTATGGAAAGTATGCTTTCATTGAGCCGTGAGCGTTTCTCTGCCCGTAAGTTCACGGCCGAACCGGTAAGCCAGGAAGACCTGGAATATATTATGAAATGCGTGCGCATGGCGCCTTCCGCCTGCAACAAACAGCCTTGGCGTTGGCTTGTGGTGCGTTCAGAAGCGGCGAAAAAACAGCTTCAGGCGTGTTACGACCGCGAATGGTTTCGCACGGCGCCGCTTTATATCGTCGGACTGATGAACGTGAAGGAAAATTGGGTGCGCAAGTACGACAATTATCCACACGGCGCCATCGATGTCGCCATCGCTGCCGAGCATCTCTGCCTTGCCGCCACTGATCGCGGACTCGGCACGTGCTGGGTGTGTGCCTTCAATCCCGCCAAATTCAATGAATATTTTGGCCGGGAAGACTTCGAGCCCGTGGTCATCATCCCCATCGGACACATTGCAGACGATTGTCCAAGGGCGGAAAAAGTCAGAAAGGACATGTCGGAAATAATGGAGGAAGTGTAAGCTTGCTTCCCTCCCTTTGATATTGCTTACCACAGCGGAAAGTCGGATGAGGCTTTCTCCGTGGTAAGCTTTTTTTGAATACCTACTTGCCTATATAGAGACAGCATTTCTGAATACATATCAGTCACCTTTTCGTAAAAACGCAGGGAACTCATACTGTATAAAATTTGTGTATTTATTAATTAATAGCTAACTTTGCATAGTTTATTAAGAAATATTGAATAACTATACATGAAAGAAACTCCAAAAACCCCTTCAGCCTTCCTTTCCCTTCTGCCTTTGATAGTCTTGGTATTGATGCTTGTGGCCACTGTTCGTGCCTACGGGAGCGATTCGCTTTCCGGTGCCAGTCAGGTGACACTTCTTGTCGTTTCGGCCTTTTGCGTATTGATTGGCATGTGTTTTTTGAAAGTGCCGTGGAAGAAATTTGAAGAAGCTATCGTCTTTAACATCACCAATGTGGCAACGGCCGTTATCATCCTTTTGCTCATTGGTGCCTTGAGCGGAGCGTGGATGGTGAGCGGCGTTGTGCCGTCGCTCATCTATTACGGGGTGCAAATCATCCATCCAGATGTCTTTTTAGTGTCTTCCTGCATCATAAGCGCTATGGTCAGTGTCATGACTGGCAGTTCGTGGACAACCATCGCCACCATCGGCATTGCCCTCATGGGCATCGGTCGTGCGCAGGGATTCGACGACGGATGGATTGCTGGGGCCATCATCAGCGGAGCCTATTTCGGTGACAAAATCTCTCCCTTGTCCGACACCACAGTCCTGGCTTCTGGCAGCGTCAACGTTCCGCTCTTTCAGCACATCCGCTATATGGTCATCACCACATTGCCCTCCATCGTGATTGCCTCGGTGGTGTTTTTTGTGGTCGGATTGATGTTTGAAGGTTCCGACACGGGCGAAATCGCAGCATTCAGTCAAGCCCTCTCCGGCCGTTTCAACATCACGCCCTGGCTGCTTGCTGTGCCCGTTCTTACGGGAATAATGATTGCCAAGCGGTGGCCGCCCATCATCACCTTGTTTCTCTCCACGCTTTTGGCCGTGGTTTTTGCCTTGGTGTTTCAGAGCGACGTGTTGGGCGAAATTGCCGACGGCGATTTGTTTAAAGGCGCCATGCAGAGCGTCTATGGCAGCACTTCCATTCCCACAGACAGCCAACTCCTGACGGAGCTCGTTGCCACGCGCGGCATGGCCGGCATGATGGGAACAATTTGGTTGATACTTTGTGCCATGTGTTTCGGTGGAACCATGGAAGCCGGCGGCATGGTGCGTGGCATCACGCAATTATTTGTGCGCATGATTCGCGGCCGCACCAGTTTGGTCAGTGCGACAGCCTGCAGCGGTTTGATGCTGAATCTCGCGGTGGCCGACCAGTATATCTGCGTGCTTCTAACGGGCAATATGTTCAAGCGTATATACGACCGTCAGGGCTATGAACGCCGCCTGCTGAGCCGCACAACGGAAGACAGTGTGACCGTCACCTCTGTGCTCGTTCCGTGGAATACCTGTGGTATGACACAGAGCACGGTGCTCGGCGTGCCAACACTTACTTACCTGCCATATTGCATCTTCAATCTTGTCAGTCCGCTGGTGAGCATCTGTGTGGCTGCACTTGGCTACAAAATATTTAGGGTGGGAGAGAAGAAAGAACAATAAGTAATGTTGAAAAAATAACTTCCACAATTTTGCCGTTGGCAAGTAATATTTTATTTCCTCCCCTGCCTTTTCGGCTCTTTTCGAACTTATTCTCAGTCACAATGCTCGCATTGCTCCTTCGAATAAGCTCAAAAATAGCTCAAAAATGCAGGTGCAAAATTGCGGAACTTATTCTTTCAATATTACTAAAAAAACAAAAGCATGGGGCGTCCAAACGGGCGCCCCATGCTTTTGGAAATCTAAGGGGATGTTTCCAATGGAGGTTGCCAGCCTCATTATGTTTTAGGCACGGAAGCAGCGGGAGTCGGTGTGGCTCGTCTGCCGATGCCCTGCCTCTTGCTGGCATGATGAGGCTGCAAGGCAGGCAAAACCCTTCCTCATTTCAGTTCTGAATAAGCCGGGATTTCGCGCAGATATTCCACGTTTCCGGCCTCGTAATCAATGTGGCAGCAATAGTGGTTGATTCCGTTCGTGACGAAGAGATAATCAGCTCTGAGAACACTGTTGTAGGAGGCAATTTGCGTGAAAACCTGCTGCGTGATAGGCACAGAGGGGGCTTTATATTCAACGATGGCGCGTGGGCGGCCTCCGTCGCGGTGGTAGAGCACACTATCGCAACGGCGTGAAACACCGCCAACCTTGAGGCCCACTTCGTTGCCGAGCAGAGCGGCAGGGTAGCCCTTGTGTTCAACCAGAAAATGAACAAAGTGCTGGCGCACCCATTCTTCGGGTGTGAGAGTGACATAGCGGCGGCGCAGGAAGTCGAAAACAAGGGTGCGCCCCCCTTGCACTTTCGTTTTTATATTGAAGGAGGGGAGATTTAATGGAATCATTTGTTTATATTTGCACCACGAACCGTCCCCGTGGCGGCCTTGCGTCGACACTGGGACGGTTGCGGTTGGTTTTAACATACTGAATACTCCGCCGCTTTTAGAGGCGTGCCGTGGAACGGCGCATAGCTTCTGAAAACAGAAGGGGAATATTCGCAAATTTACGAGTTTATTTATGATTACAAAGCAAGAAATTGTTGGAAACTGGCTCGTTCGTTACACCAAAATGCCGCTGGAGGCGTTTGGCCAGCACATTCTTCTGACGAATTTTAATAACTACATAGATTTGTTTTGCGACGAGATGAACGTGCCGCATGTGGGCTTTGAAGCCAACATGCGTGCCGTGACGGCTGGCGACATCACGATGATCAATTTCGGCATCGGAAGTCCGAATGCGGCGCTCATCATGGATTTGCTCAGTTGCGTCAATCCGAAGGCTTGCCTGTTTTTGGGCAAGTGTGGCGGCATTTCCGACAAGACACATCTCGGCGATTACATCCTGCCCTTGGCAGGCATCCGCGGCGAAGGAACGTCAAACGATTATTTTCCGCCAGAGGTGCCGGCGCTTCCAGCGTTTATGCTTCAGCGTGCCGTTTCCACCGCTCTGCGAGACAATAGTCATGATTATTGGACGGGTACGGTCTATACGACCAACCGCCGTGTCTGGGAACATGATGAACGCTTCAAGAGTTATCTTCGCGAAACGCGGGCTATGGCTGTCGACATGGAGACGGCAACGCTCTTTTCTTGTGGATTCTATAACCACATTCCGACAGGGGCGCTCTTGCTCGTGTCGGACAATCCGATGGACCCCGACGGTGTCAAAACGGAGGCCAGCGACCAGAAGGTGACTTCCAATTTCGCGGCGCAACATGTGCGCATCGGCATTGAGGCCATGAAACTGATCATCGGCGAGAGAAAGACCGTTCGCCATCTGAAATACGATTGGTGAGAAACGCAAAGGAGCGTGGCAGGTGGCCAGCGACAATGGCGCGGACTTGAACGGAACAGAAATAAGGCGGCATCTGCTGATTTATGGATTTAGGTAGGTGTCCAAAATTATTTTATAGTATCCATGCAGGAGAAAACCAGTTTGAACTAATTTGGAACACCTACTTATTTAGATTAAGTAATGGCATATAATACATCTTTCTCTGCCCGAAAGAAAACGGGTGTGACCTATGAGACCATCATTCGGGAAGTGAGGGCTGGCGAACTGAAGCCGGTTTATTTTCTGATGGGGGAGGAGAGCTACTATATTGACCGCGTGTCGGACTTCATTGTCGACGCGGTGCTGAAAAAAGACGAGCGCGATTTCAATCTTCTTACCTTCTTCGGGATGGAAACTGACATCGACACGGTGATTAATGCTGCCAAAGGATTTCCGATGGGAGCGCAGCGACTGGTGGTTATGGTGAAAGAAGCGCAGGGGTTGAAGAATTTGGAGCGCTTGGAGTTTTATCTGAAGAGCGTTCAGCCCTCAACCGTGCTTATCTTTTGCTACAAAAACGGCAAAATCGACCAGCGCCTGAAGGTGGCCTCGATGATTGAGAAGCAGGGGGTGCTTTATGAGTCACCCAAACTGAACGAGCGTCAGCTCATCGCTTTCATCAAATCCTATGCGCAGCGCAAACGCATTGGCATCGAAGAACAGGCCGTCATGATGTTGGCAGAGTATGTGGGGAACGATTTAAACCGCATGGCGGGCGAGCTCGACAAACTTTTCATCGCCCTTCCAGAGGGACAAAAAATCGTTACGGAGGCCATGGTTCAGAGCCATGTCGGCATCAGCAAGGAATTTAATATTTTCGAACTGCAGGACGCGCTTGGGCGAAAAGACATCGCCAAAGTGATGCTGATTGCGAAATATTTTGACAGTAATCCGAAAGTGTACAACATTCAAAAGACGCTTCCGATGCTGTTTAAATACTTTTCAAACGTGATGCTGGCCTATTATTCGCCAGATAAGAGCGAACACGGCATTGGCGCGTGGCTTGGAATGTCCGAGTGGGGCGTTCGGAAAAATGTGTTGCCGCCGATGAAAGCCTACTCCGGTGTGAAGGTGATGAAGATCATTGGGGAGATTCGCAGAACGGATGCTCGGTCGAAGGGCGTTGACAGCACATCGTCAACAACGTGCGGCGAACTGATGCGGGAGCTCTTCTATTTTATTTTGCATTGATGGCAGAGTGAAATACAAGGGCAAAGGATAGCTGGAAAAATACTTATCAAAATAGCAACTAAAAAGCGCAATTTCTTAATAGAGATGGCGCTCTTTTTGTTTAAGGATTTCTGGGAAGAAGGGAATGGCTGTTATTTGGAGTTTACTGAGAATGGCATTTTCAAAGTGCCGACAGCCAGATGGGAGGGACGGAACTTGGATGTGGCTTTGCTGGCAATTTTGTTGCTGCGTTCGTCGCTCAAGCCATTGCATGGGAAAATCGCCTGAATTTGTTTTATTGATAAACGGATTGCAGAAATGGGCGAGTTGACGGTTTCTGGAAGCGCTATTATTTGCTTTTCTCGTAAGATGCCCTGTAAACAGGGGCTTTGAGGCATTTCTGTTCGTTTCTTCTCCTATACTTCTTGGCGAACGCGGGGCGAGTCACATCCGCGTCTGGGGGCAGACGCATTTGTATCAGCCCCCAGACGCATTCGTATCTGGGAGCAGACGCGCTCGTATCTGGGACGGCGTTCGTTGGAAAATATAAGGAGAGGATTGGGAGAGACATGGATTGGGGTGGGGAGATTCTTTTAAAATTAGGTATTCCAAATTCTTTTCTACTATTCGCGTAGAGGAATCCCAGGTTGATGTTGCCTTGCCGCATTCATTTACCTCTGCAGCAGTCTTGAAGAAGAAATGTGGCGGGCTACGTGGTTGATGAGAGATTGCTGATGGGGCAAAGGAATGCGGCAAGATAATATGTGTGATCTTAAATATCTACTTATCGCATTGAAAATCTGAAATTTGTGGCGATTTTTGAGCGGCGTTAAGTGACATAAAATTGAAGCGAGCTTTGGCGATGTCGTATCTTTGCAGGGAGCGTGCCGTGTTGCATGATCTGATAATAAGTAGGTGTTCATAATTATTTTACAGTATCCAGGTCGGGGAATCCCAGTTTAATATTGCCTTGCCATATTCTTTTGCCCCTACAATTGCTTTTCATCAGTCACGTAGTCCGCTACGCTCCTTCTTCAAGACAGCTGTAGGAACAAAATAATACAACAATTCAA
>ERZ1031885.297-NODE-297-length-21300-cov-10.119040_pt1 | contig 21300 bp, 21 predicted proteins | sample MGYA00518168_ERZ1031885 | MGnify/ENA primary metagenome ERZ1031885 (study PRJEB33719, sample SAMN04261269) | wastewater metagenome | biome: rural village; feature: human; material: feces | host: Homo sapiens | place: El Salvador | collected 2014-01-14 ...
GGTGCGGCATTTGCAGTGCTGGGGGTGCAGCTCTCGCAGTGCTGGCCCTGCGAGATTTGCAGTGCCGTTTCCGAATCGTTTTCCAGCCCTGCGAGATTTGCAGTGCTGGAAAACGGCTTCGTTCCAACGTTTTCCGGAGTCACGTCCTTGGATTCGCCGTTTTCCGTCACGGTCGAGGCGGCGGGGTCCACGTCGACGCTCATGGTCGCCGGATCATGTTCCTCGGCGTGCGTCTCCCTGATCCATGTGAGGGTCGACGGGTCGGATTCGACCGCGAGGTCCCACACGATCTGGCAGTACTGGGGCAGGCGGTTCCGTCCGCCCTTGCCGAGGCGCGCGTACCGTTGGTCGCCGCGGCGGATGAATCCGCGTTCCTGGAGCGTCTTCAACGCGGTGCGCACGGTGCGTTCGGACAGTTCGGTGACGTTGACGATGGTCGCGATCTTCGGATAGGCTGCGGTGCCGTCGTCGTCTGCGCGGTCCGCGAGGTAGACGAGCACGGCCTTCGCCGAGGCGTTGCCCACATGGCATTTGAAGGCCCATGACAGTGCGATGTTGCTCATGGTCGGTCCTCCTCACGTTGCTGGGCGGCACGTCGCCCGTCGGCCAATCTGTCGTGCATCTCGTCGCCGAGACGTGCCGTCCGGCACAGGGCCAGCGTCATCAGCCATGAGAACGCGACGAACACGATCAATACGATTGCAAGCCAGTTCACGCGAGTCTCCCTTCCATGGACGGGTGCGCCATCATCGACGCCAGGCGACGGGAATCGACGGAGCCCGGACCGTTGTGGCGGGCGAATGCCACCACGACCGGGAACGTCCAAACCGGCGCGTGGAAATCCCGGTTACACTCGGGAAACACAGAGCAAGACATGCGGAATGCTTTAGTAAAGTCGTTCATGTGTGATCACTACTCCAAGACAATGCATTGGGCGGCCACGGACCGGGATCCGGCAAGATACGGGATCCGCGGCCGCTCGGAATATTGGTTGCACCGCCCGTCCCCGACGTTCCAGCATCGGGAACGGGCGTTTTTTCTTTTAGTTGCAGAGAAAGAGAGAAAAACGAATGGGATCAGACCATCGCACCACCTCCCTCGCCGTCGACGGGCCACGCGCCGCCGCAACGGATGGCGAGGCAAAGGCAATCAAGAGCCTGCTCATCAGGGACATCAAAGACTTCGATCAAAGCGTCCCAGCAGTCGTCAGACACGACGATGGAACGATCAGGCCTACGTACATAGGCGTATGGGGACAGGACCGTCTGATAGGCGCGGCCCTCATCCAGCCAGCCCTTTACGTAGCCGAGACGCTCATATACCGCACCGGGACGAGCGGGGTCCATGCCGCACAGATACGAGAGGCTTTCGCCGAGCATGCAGCCCTCATCGAAGGGATCGCGGTCGTCAGGAAGCATCGGCGCGAAGGCATCGGATTGCAGATCAAGGCGTTCTGCGACTCCTGGGCGGCAGACCACGGCGCTGAGCTGATACTCAGCATCCCCACCAACGAGGGCGCGCGCCTGTTCAACAAGAAAGCCGGATACACGGTCGTACCGCCCGATGGATATCTCACCATCAAGGTATTTGACGCTCAGGGACAGCCTCTTCACATTCCCTACGCCGACCAGCGGACCCAGGACAGAGGCACTAGCATGTGGGCGTACAAGCTCGTAGGGCAACGCATACAGCACTTCGAGATCGGCGTTCTCACCGCCTCCTGAAGTTCCGAAGACCATGCCGTCGATGAATGTTCCCGACGGGTCGCGGGAGAAGACGAGTCTTCCGGCTTCGTCGCTCGTCTCGTCAAAGGTGCGGTCGAGGAACATATCGGCCATCTCGGCCTTCACGTTGAAGGACTTGCCGCCACCGGACGTGCCGAGCACGAACCCATTGGAGTTCATGTGGCTGCGCCGGTCCGCAAGGAGCGGATTGCCGCACTGTTCGTCGCTCATGACGCCCTCCCCTCGGTCAACAGCAGGCCCGCTACCATCCGTTCGCGGGCGGAGAGCTGCGCGTGGACCTCTTGGAAGGCGTGCGTGTAAGCACGCACCGGGCGGATCTGCCAATCGGCAAGCGTCCTAATCTCACCACGCCGCAGCGCGCGCAACGCACATTCCGGGCAAAGGTTCACCATCCGGGAATCGAGCTGGTCGATGTAGTCGTGCCAGCCGTCCCTGGCGAGGAACGCGTCGAAGCCGTCCGATGTCTCCTCGTTCCAGCGGGTCGACCAGATCGCAGTGCGGCATCCGTCGCACACCTCCACGTAATCGCTCCGCTCTTCCGGCCAGGCATACTGCTCGAAAATTCCACCAGCCATCATCGAACCTCCTGCGCGCCATTGGGAAACGCTGCCTCATACGGAATGAGATCCTGAACGAAATCAGACGACAAGCCATACTGCTCACGAAGTTCAGCACAGTCCCTGCGCTGCCAATGCGTGCGCGAATTGACCTTCTGAGTCACACTGGCCGGCGACTGATGGAGCTGGACGGCAAGCTGACGATGGGTCAAACCCACCTCAGCCATCCACCTCTTCATGTTCGACATCGTTAACCTCATTCCAACTAAGTTAAAATTCCTAACCTCAGTATATAGGTTGGTTTTTTTAACCTCAAGTTAGGTTAACTTACAGCGTGTCGAAATAAGAAAAACCGCATCTCAGCAATGCGGTTTTATCGTTAGTAGAAAAAGCTTTCAAATCAAAGATGGAATTGAGTTACCATGACCGCCCATTCTTGCACGGGTCTTTTCACAGAAGTAATCAATCGAGGCCTTTGCCCATCCAGAATGTCCTCATCTATACAAAAGTTCCCGAATAGCGCATCACAATATGCGCAACCATTTGACATATAACGCCCGCCCCTACGCGAAGACCGATATTTAATTTGCCTTGCGACGGGATGCCCGACAATTTCCAAGAGTTCCTTGGCATAACACATATCCATGCTCTCCCAATCCTCCACCAAGGAAATACCACTTTCACAGTCAAGGGGACAAAGGTTGGTGATCGCCACAGAGACCCGTCCGCATCTCCAACAAGGTCGGTCGATGCCATATATCCCTATATCGATAATCTCCCCCAAACGATGCACCGCCTTTTGAGCAGCAGGAAGAAAAACATTTGACGGCACGAGTTCATCCATGCGCATATTTTTCCGCCCCGCAAATGCAGACACGCCAAATAAGTTAGCAATATTAAACATCGTTTGATATGCTTACCTCTATTTGGAAAGGATTACCCATGGAAGTCACAGACGCATCAGAACAAGTGAAGTTAGAGGCGCAGCGTTTTGAAGACGTAGCACGTTACAACATTCGTCGTTATATGCGATTAACCGGTAAGCTTCAGAGAGATTTGGCGCACGCCTTGGGGGTTTCACGACCTACCGTTACTTTGATGCTTAAGGGGGAGACGAAACTTAATCTGAGACAGGTATTCCTTATTGCTAAGGCACTTGGTGTGACAGTCGAAGATCTCATCGACGATACTTATTACTGCCAAGATGAAGAGTTTATGAAAAAGATGAAATCGCCGACGACGCCGACGTCGGGTGCTTTGGTAGGTGTCGGCTCCCCCAGGTTCCTTGTCAGTCCCTTCAACCCCGACGCCCCGATCGAGGGCGGAATCTCGGGTGCTGCTAAAGGCGCCTTGGCTGGTTTCGTGTCATCCGGGGTCCCGTCCGGCTCGAGTTCCCCGTCCATGCCCTCAAAGCATGACGGGATTGGGGTTCCCGCCCGGTCTCAAGCCCATGAGACACTTGGGACCATGACTACCATCATCATGCGCACCTCCGAAGGTGACATCACCATCAACCTGTTCGACGATCAGACGCCCGTGACCGTGAAGAACTTCCTCGGTCTGGCGACCGGCGAGAAGGAATGGACGGACCCGTTCACCGGCCAGCCGTCCCATGAGCCGTTCTACAACGGCCTGACCTTCCACCGCATCATCAAGGACTTCATGATCCAGGGCGGCTGCCCGCTGGGCAATGGCACCGGTGGCCCCGGCTACGACTTCGACGACGAGATCGTCCCCGAACTCACGTTCGACCGGCCGTATCTGCTGGCCATGGCGAACGCCGGCCTGCGTCGCGGCCGCGACGGCAAGGCGCATGGCACCAACGGCTCCCAGTTCTTCATCACCACCGTGCCGACCCCGTGGCTCGACGGACACCACACGATCTTCGGCGAGGTCGCCGACGACGAGTCCAAGGCCGTGGTCGACAAGCTTGAGGCCGTGCCGACCGACCGTTCCGACGCGCCGCTCGAACCTGCCGGCATCATGTCCATCGAAGTGGTGAAGTAAGCGCGGCGGCAATTCGAAGCCGACGCTCCGATACACATGGAAGAGCCCTGAACCCTCGTCGGGTCAGGGCTCTTCGTATGCGTGCCGGGTCTGTTACCACCCTCCGGCGCTGCGTGCCACCTCCCGCCAGCGGGAGGGGAGGGAGCTACAGGACGTTGAAGTGCTTGAGCGCGTTCATGATGCCGTCGTGGTCGACGTCATCGGTGATGTAGTCGGCCGCGGCCTTCGCCGGTTCGGTCGCATTGCCCATCGCCACGCCGATGCCGGCGAAGGCGAGCATGTCGGCGTCGTTGCCGCCGTCTCCGAACGCGATGGTCTGCTCACGCGTCCAGCCGTAATGCCGCATGAATCGCTTCATCCCCTCGGGTTTGCCGCCGTCGGCGGGAATCAGGTCGGTGAAGTCCGGATGCCAGCGCACGCCTCTGACATTGCGACACATGCCGGACAGCTTCGCTTCATCTTCAAAGCTGATGTACGGGCTGATCTGGAACGTCTCATACTTCAGCGCCCTCTCGTGCGGATCGTCGATGTTCACGGTCGGTGCGGTCTTGCCGAGTTGGCGCCACGTGGCCCGCATCGCGTCGGTGATCTGGTTGAAGTAGACGTAATCCTTTTCGCAGTAGTTCGCCACCACGTCGGGGTGCTCGTCAAGCCAGCGGGTGATGGTGACGATGTCCTCGGGCAGCAGCGACTCCTTCTCCAGGAGCCCGTGGTCGTCGAAGCAGTACTGCCCGTTCAGCGCGATGATGCCGTCGAAGTGCACCGGCATCATGTCGAGCACGACGGTCATGTGCGACGGCGCCCGACCGGAGCAGATGAACACCTTCACCCCGCGATCCTGCAGCTCGTGCAGCGCGTCGATGGAGGACTGCGGGATCACATGCGTCACGAAACTCGTCAGCGTGCCGTCGATGTCGAAGAACGCCGCCTTGATGTCGGCTCGCACGGTGGCCGTCGCGCCTCCGGTGCCCGCTGTCATGATGTCGTCCGATGCCATGTACGCAACCTCCGCGATACGAAATTCGGTCATCCCCAGTGTATGAACAGCGCTGGATGGCATCCCGTAACGCGTTATCAGACCCGCCCCGCGACTGCCGCCGTCGCTGCCGTATGGTGGGCGTTGTCAACCAATCAGAGTGGGAACGAACATGACAGCAGCAACACAACAGGCGGGCTCTCCCGACAATGAGCCGGTGCGCGTCAACCATACCGTGCGCAACATCGTCATCGCCCTCATCGTGGTCGCCGTGATGAGCGCCGGCCGGGTCGTGGAGCGCGGAGATGTGTGCAACGTGTTCGCGGCACCCCAGCAGGCGGTGACCAAGCGGTTCATCGACACGGTATCCGGTTCGGCCATCGGCTCGATCACCTACGAGTTCTCGGGCGACGATGCGCTGGTGCGCGACTTTCTCGGGGGAGCTGTCACGTTCCAGCGATGTCATCGACTTCGGCGCGGCGGCGGACCCCATAGGCTACGAGGACGCCATCGCCGTAGCCGGATTGGATGCCGTCCGCGGCAGACAAGGAGGAGACGCGATGAGTCCCTGGTCCCATGCGTATGACATCGCCGGCTACCAGACCGACTGGACGGTTATCAGAAATTCGACCAGACGGTGATCTGGACGGCCGTGATCATCATGATCGTGCTGGTCCAGATCGTGCAGGGCATCGCGGACGCCATCGCCAAGCGTATATTGAAGCTACAGAGGTAACATGGCATGACATCTCGCGGGGAAGGAACGTAAATCATGGTCGAACATGTCGGGGTCACGGACGAGCTGATCGGCATACGGCATTATCTGCATCAGCATCCCGAACGCAGCTTCAAGGAGGTCGAGACCAGCGCGTATCTGGCCCGTCTGCTGCGCGGGCATGGCATAGACGTGCTCGACACGACGTTGGAGACCGGCGTCGTCGCGCTCATCGAGGGAGAGGTGCCGGGACCGCGCATCGCGCTGCGCGCCGACATCGACGGCCTGCCGATCACCGAGGACACTGGCCTGCCGTTCAGCTCGCTGAACCCCGGCGTGATGCACGGCTGCGGCCATGACCTGCACATGACCGGGCTTTTGGGCGCGGCGTTCTGGCTGGCCGATCACCGCGACCGCATCGCAGGCAGCGTGAAGATCGTCTTCCAGCCGGCCGAGGAGGTGGGCCTGGGCGCCCGCACGGTCGTGGAATCCGGCGCGACGGATGACGTGAAGGCCATCATCGGCACGCATAACAACCCGAACTACGCCCCCGGACAGATCGCCATCGGCCCTCAGCCGATGATGGCCGGCTGCGTGAAGTTCAAGGTCACGCTGCACGCCCAGGGCACCCATGCCGGGTACCCGCAGAAGGGCACCGGCCCCATCGAGGCGCTCGCCTCGATGATCCTCGCCCTGCAGACCATCGTGAGCCGCAACATCTCGCCGTTCCACGCCGTGGTGCTGTCCATCACCGAAGTGCATGGCGGGCACGTGTGGAACGTCGTGCCCGCCGAAGCGGGATTCCAGGGCACCGTGCGCTTCTTCGACCAGGACGACGAACGGCTGGTCCACCGGCGTTTCGTGGCGGAGGTCGAGCACACGGCCGAAGCGTACGGGATCGCGGCCGACGTGGACTGGGACTGCATCCAGGTGCCGCTGGTCGGCGACGAGGAGCTGTCCGAGGCGGTCGCGGCCGACGTGCCCTCCTACGCGGCGCTCAAGCCGATACATCCCAGCATGGCGGGGGAGGATTTCGTGGAGTTCTCGGGATGCGGGGCTCGTCTGGTGTTCGCGTTCATCGGCTCGAACGGGGAACCAGGGTGCGCCGACTGGCACAGTCCGCACTTCGTCGGCGTGGACGGCGCGATCGGGCCCGCCGTTGACTTCTACGTCAACGCCTCGCTGCGGGTGCTCGCCGAGCTTCGCTGACGGGCGGTGGGACGGATCATCCCGCGTGACGGCATGTGCCGCCCCTGTCGTCCGTCATCTCGGCTGGGTACTATAGGGCACTATGACCCATCTTCGTTTTGCCCTTGCCCAGATCGACACCTGCGTCGGCGACCTCGACGGCAACGCCGACAAAATCATGCACTATGCGCATCTCGCCGCGCATGAAGGCGCCCACGTCGTCATCTTCCCGGAAATGACGCTGACCGGATACCCCATCGAGGATCTGGCGTTGCGCCGCACGTTCCGCAAGGCGGCGTGGGACAAGGCGAACTGGCTGGCGACCGAGCTGGAGGCCGACGGATTGGGCGACCTGTATGTCGCCGTCGGCACGGTCGGCACCGACCACGCGTCCGACAAACCTCGCAACCGCATGGTCGTGCTGCACGACGGCATGGTCTGGGCTGGCTACGACAAGCATTTCCTGCCGAACTACGGCGTGTTCGACGAGTTCCGCATCTTCGCGGCCGGCGACCGCACCGTCGTGCTCGACATTGACGGCGTGCGCATCGGCGTGGCGATCTGCGAGGACATCTGGCAGGACGGCGGGCCGGTCGCCCGGCTCGCCGACGAGCATATCGACGTGCTGATGACGATGAACGGCTCGCCGTACGAGGAGGGCAAGACCCATACGCGTTACGACCTCGCGGTCAGGCGCGCGGCCGAGGTCGGCGCCCCGATGATCTACGTGAACCAGGTCGGCGGTCAGGATGACCTGGTGTTCGACGGCGGCAGCTTCGTTGTCGACCGCGACGGCACGTTGCTGGAACGTTCCCCGATGTTCATGGAGCATCTGGGAACGTTCGACCTCGACACGGACGCCGAGCATCAGACGACGGGCGACATCGCGGACCTTCCCGACCCGGACGAGGAGGTGTACACCGCCTGCGTGCTGGGCCTGAAGGACTACATGGCGAAGAACCGGTTCTCCGGCGTGTGCCTGGGCCTGTCCGGCGGCATCGACTCCGCGCTGGTGGCGGCGATGGCCGCCGACGCCTGCGGCGGACGCAACGTGCATGGCATCTCGATGCCGAGCATGTATTCCTCCATCGGTTCCAAGGACGACGCCGCCGACCTGGCGGCCAACATCGGCGCACATTACGACGTGCAGCCGATCGAGCCCATGTTCAATGTGTACCAGGGCCAGCTCAAGCTCGAAGGCGTGGCCGCGGAGAACCTGCAGGCCCGCATCCGCGGCGTCATCGTCATGGCGTACTCCAACAGCCTCGGTCTGCTCGCCGTCGCCACGGGCAACAAGTCCGAGCTGGCGTGCGGCTATTCGACCATCTACGGCGACGCCGTCGGCGGATACGCGCCGATCAAGGACCTGCTCAAGACCCGTGTCTGGGAACTGTCCCGCTGGCGCAACCGGGCCGCTGCCGCAGGCGTCGGCATCGGCGGGCTGCGCATCGTCGGCAATGAGAACGGCGATGCCGGAACGCCGCTGCCCGGCGGCGTGATGATTCCGGTCAGCAGCATCGAGAAGGCGCCGAGCGCCGAGCTGCGCCCGGGGCAGAAGGATTCCGATTCGCTGCCCGAATACGAACTGCTCGACAAGGTGCTCGCCGCATACATCGAGCATGCGCACGGTCGCGCCGACCTGCTGGCCGACGGCTTCGACGAGAAGACCGTCGACACGGTGATGCGACTGGTGGACCGCGCGGAGTGGAAGCGCCGCCAGTATCCGCTCGGGCCGAAGGTCACCGCGCTCGCGTTCGGCCGCGACCGGCGTCTGCCCGTCACCAACGCGTTCCGTGAGTAGGGGAGCGCTCGCCCGGCCGCCGCGGCGCGCTACCATGGGTGCGGGGAGGACGCCATGACCGACAAGCAGTGGTATTTCAACACGAAGACCGAGCAGCCCGAGTTGGGCATGCTCTCGCCGAGCTCCCACCGCATGGGGCCGTACAAGACCCGCGAGGATGCCCTTGAGGCGTGGAAGATCGTCAAGGAGCGCAATGCGCTGTGGGCGGAAGCCAATCGCAAGTGGCGCAAATGGGGCGAGAACACGCCCTCGGGCGGCCGCGACGACGGCTTCGACGACCGCGACGACTGACGACACGGCGTGAATGTGAGATAAGTCACGCCGTCTCTCAGCCAGCTCACATCGACCGGCTAGTAGAATCATTTCTTGACAACAACGTGAAGATGCGTTGCACGACACAAGGAGTGAATATGACAGCAGTTGATGCGACCGCTCTTACTGCCGAAGAGCTTCAGGCCAAGGCCTGGGACGGCTTCGTCGAAGGCGACTGGCAGAAGGACATCGACGTTCGCGACTTCATCCAGAAGAACTACACCCCGTACACCGGTGACGAGTCCTTCCTGGCCGACGCGACCGACAAGACCAAGCACCTGTGGAAGTACCTCGACGACAACTATCTGGCGGTCGAGCGCAAGCAGCGCGTCTACGATGTCGACACCCACATCCCGGCCGGCATCGACGCCTTCCCGGCCGGTTACATCGAGTCCCCCGAGGTCGACAACGTCGTTGTCGGCCTGCAGACCGACGTCCCCTGCAAGCGTGCGATGATGCCGAACGGCGGCTGGCGCATGGTCGAGCAGGCCATCAAGGAGGCCGGCAAGGAGCCGGACCCGGAGATCAAGAAGATCTTCACCAAGTACCGCAAGACCCACAACGACGGCGTCTTCGGCGTCTACACCAAGGCCATCAAGATCGCCCGCCACAACAAGATCCTCACCGGCCTGCCGGACGCCTACGGCCGAGGCCGCATCATCGGCGACTACCGCCGCGTCGCCCTGTACGGCGTCAACAAGCTGATCGCCTTCAAGAAGCGCGATAAGGACTCCATCCCGTACCGCAACGACTTCACCGAGCCGGAGATCGAGCACTGGATCCGCTTCCGCGAGGAGCACGACGAGCAGATCAAGGCCCTCAAGCAGCTCATCAACCTCGGCAACGAGTACGGTCTGGACCTGACCCGCCCGGCGCAGACCGCGCAGGAGGCCGTGCAGTGGACCTACATGGGCTACCTCGCCTCCGTCAAGAGCCAGGACGGCGCCGCCATGTCCTTCGGCCGCAACTCTGCGTTCTTCGACTGCTACTTCGAGCGTGACCTGCAGTCCGGCAAGATCACCGAGACCGACGCCCAGGAGATCATCGACAACATCGTCATGAAGCTGCGCATCGTGCGCTTCCTGCGCACCAAGGACTACGACGCGATCTTCTCCGGCGACCCGTACTGGGCGACCTGGTCCGACGCCGGCTTCGGCGACGACGGCCGTCCGATGGTAACCAAGACCTCCTTCCGTCTGCTCAACACGCTGACGCTGGAGCACCTCGGACCCGGCCCCGAGCCGAACATCACAATCTTCTGGGACCCGAAGCTGCCGGAAGGCTACAAGCGCTTCTGCGCCAAGATCTCGATCGACACCTCGGCCATCCAGTACGAGTCCGACAAGGAGATCCGCAACCACTGGGGCGACGACGCGGCCATCGCCTGCTGCGTGTCCCCGATGCGCGTCGGCAAGCAGATGCAGTTCTTCGCGGCCCGCGTGAACTCCGCCAAGGCCCTGCTGTACGCGATCAACGGCGGTCGTGACGAGATGACCGGCATGCAGGTCATCGACAAGGGCGTCATCGAGCCCATCGCTCCCGAGGCCGACGGCACGCTCGACTACGAGAAGGTCAAGAACAACTACGAGAAGGCCCTGAACTGGCTGTCTGAAGTGTATGTCAAGGCTCTGAACATCATCCACTACATGCACGATAAGTACGCCTACGAGTCCATCGAGATGGCGCTGCACGACAAGGAGGTGTACCGCACCCTCGGTTGCGGCATGTCCGGCCTGTCCATCGCCGCCGACTCCCTGTCCGCCGTCAAGTATGCCAAGGTCTACCCGATCTACAACAAGGACGCGAAGAACCTTGAAGGCCACGAGTACGAGTACGTCGAGGGCGCCGATGACGACCTGATCGTCGGTTACCGCACCGAAGGCGACTTCCCGATCTACGGCAACGACGACGACCGCGCCGACGACATCGCCAAGTGGGTCGTCTCCACCGTGATGGGCCAGGTCAAGCGCCTGCCCGTCTACCGTGGCGCCGTCCCGACCCAGTCCATCCTGACCATCACCTCCAACGTGGAGTACGGCAAGAACACCGGTTCCTTCCCGTCCCGCCACAAGAAGGGCACGCCGTACGCGCCGGGCGCCAACCCGGAGAACGGCATGGACTCGCACGGCATGCTGCCGTCGATGTTCTCGGTCGGCAAGATCGACTACAACGACGCGCTGGACGGCATCTCGCTGACCAACACGATCACCCCCGACGGCCTGGGCCGCGACGAGGATGAGCGCATCGGCAACCTGGTCGGCATCCTGGACGCCGGCAACGGCCACGGCCTGTACCACGCGAACATCAACGTCCTGCGCAAGGAGCAGCTTGAGGACGCCGTCGAGCACCCGGAGAAGTACCCGCACCTGACTGTGCGCGTCTCCGGCTACGCGGTGAACTTCGTCAAGCTCACCAAGGAGCAGCAGCTCGACGTGATCTCCCGTACCTTCCACCAGGGTTCGGTCACCGACTGACAGACGGTGACGACCGGACGATGAAGGGGGCGAGGCCGACCGGCTTCGTCCCCTTCTCATATGGTCGGGCAGGGCGGCGCGCTTGGGAATCCGCGTGATGATCCTCACACGACATGAGGGCCATAGCGGGCGGACGCCGCGCAAAACGTTTGTAGTATGGAATACAGGAAGTACTTTCAAGGAGGACGATGATGTCTGATATCGCGCAATTCCGCACCACACGGCCGCATATGCTCAAAGCGTCGAAGGAATACGCCTCGCAGACCCTGATGGGAGGGCTTTCCGGCTTCGAATCGCCCATCGGCCTCGATAGGCGCGACCGCATCCACGCGCTCAAAAGCGGCGACATCGGCTTCGTCCACTCGTGGGACATCAACACGTCGGTCGATGGCCCGGGCACGCGCATGACCGTCTTCATGTCCGGATGCCCCCTGCGCTGCCAGTACTGCCAGAACCCCGACACGTGGAAGATGCGCGACGGGCAGCCCGTATACCTCGACGCCATGATCAAGAAGGTTGACCGGTACAAGGACCTGTTCAAGGCCACGCATGGCGGCATCACGTTCTCCGGCGGCGAGTCGATGATGCAGCCGGCGTTCGTCTCGCGCGTGTTCCACGCGGCCAAGGAGATGGACGTGCACACCTGCCTCGACACGTCCGGCTTCCTCAACACCAACTACACCGACGAGATGATCGACGACATCGACCTGTGCCTGCTCGACGTCAAGTCGGGCGACGAGGAGACCTACCACAAGGTCACCGGGGGGCTGCTGCAGCCCACCATCGACTTCGGACGACGGCTGGCGAAGGCCGGCAAGAAGATCTGGGTGCGGTTCGTGCTCGTGCCGGGGCTGACCGACTCGGAGGAGAACATCGAGAACGTGGCCAGGATCTGCGAGAGCTTCGACGGGGCCGTCGAACACATCGACGTGCTGGGATTCCACCAGCTCGGGCGCCCGAAGTGGCATGAGCTGCGCATCCCGTACCCTCTTGAGCATCAGAAGGGCCCGTCCGCCGCGTTGAAGAAGCGTGTGACGGAGCAATTCCAGTCGCACGGATTCGTCGTGTACTGATAGGGAATCGTTCTCTGCGGTGTCGGACTCGAAAACCTACACAATCTTGCGTGTGGAAATACCGTAAAATCTTCGACGACACCGTAGCCTGTATATATGGCTGAAATCTTCGCGTTTCCGAGGGGCTCCGCAACGATGCGGCACCCGGACGCCGACATGCCTGAACGCCCGGTCGGCGTGCCGGACGCGGTCTGGTCGGCGGTGGAATCGGTGCGTTCCATGCCACGGGTGACGGGCATGCGCTACCGTGAGCTTCCCGTGCCCTCGACGCTGGCCGACTACGGCATCGGCGTGGAAATGGAATGCGTCGCGGATGACGACTCCCGTTCGTTCGGCGACGCCCACATGGCCTCGGGCTGGATCATGCTGCTGTACGTCGAGCGTGAACGCGAGGACTGGCACTCCCACTGGCGTTGCGTCGCCTACGCGCAGCTGCCGTTGCCGTCCGACGAGAACGATGGCCTCGCCCCGAGCATGTACTGGGACGGGATGCGCTCGTTCGTGGATGACGCCTCCTTAGGTGACGTGTCGGGTACGGTCACCGTCACGCAGAACACGTCGTTCGGACTCGCTCAGGAAGGAACCGCCGGCTGCGAGATGCGTGTCTCATGGACACCCCTTGCTAGCATGGATGGCGGTTTGGACGCGGGCGGCCAGGTGCAGTGCTGGGCGCGATTCGTGCAGTCCGCCAGCGAATGCGAGGAGGAGCCGTCAGTTGACCGATGAGCCGAGGCTGCAGACGCAGCCGCGAGGTGGTGTTCCGGATGTGACCGACACACTTGAAGGATTTCGGGAGGTATGCGACCGTCTGGCCGGGGCGGCCGGGCCGTTGGCCGCCGACGCGGAACGCGCCTCCGGATTCCGGTACGGCCATGAGGACTGGCTGGTGCAGTTCAAGCGCGAAGGCGCCGGCATAGTGCTGCTCGACCCCGTCGCCCTGACCCGCGCCGGTGCCGACTGGGGCATGTTCAACGACGCGGTCGGCGATGCCGTGTGGATATTACACGACTCGTTGCAGGACCTGCCCGGATTCGCCGACATCGGCCTGACGCCGCAGGCCCTGTTCGACACCGAGATCGCCGCGAGGATGCTGGGGCTGCACCGGTTCGGTCTCGCCGCGGTCACCGAGCATTATCTGGGCGTCACGCTCGCCAAGGAGCATTCCGCCGCTGACTGGTCATATCGGCCGCTGCCGAGGGACTGGCGCAATTACGCCGCATTGGACGTCGAACTGCTGATTGAGCTGCGCCGGAAGATGCAGCGCGAGCTGAAGGTGCAGGGCAAGGACGGATGGGCCGACGAGGAGTTCCGGTATGCGCTGCAGACCGGCATGGGACCCAGACGGGAGCATCCGGTGCCCTGGCTGCGCATATCGCACATCAACACCGTCAGCCAGGACCACCAGGGCCTCGCCGTGGCCAAGGCGCTGTGGGAGAAGCGAGACGAGCTCGCCCGCGCCTATGACATCGCGCCCGGACTGCTGCTCTCCGACGATTCGATAGTCGAGGCCGCGTCGCGAAAGCCCCGCAACGCCCGCGAATTCAGGATGATCAGGTCGCTCAACGAGCGCGTGCGCATGCGCACCGGCGGCGAGCAGGACAAGATGTTCGAACGGTACGCGCCGATTCAGCGCAAGGTCAAGCCCTCGGTATGGCGAGAGACGATTCGGCGCGCGCTGGAGCTGCCGCCGTCGCAATGGCCGGTGATGCCGGTGCCCGTGGCCGACGAGGAGCATGCGAACGCACCTCGCTCGATGAAGCTCTGGGCCACCAGGCACCCTCAGCGTATGCGGCTGCTGCAAGACGTGCGCAAAGTCGTCTCCCAGATCGCCGACGACACCCGCACCCCCGCCGAAATCATCGTCAAGCCGCAGATCCTGCGCAACCTGTGCTGGACCGACGAACCGCGCAAGCGCGATGTCGCGGAATTCCTCAAATCGCAGGGCGCCCGTGACTGGCAGGTGAATCTCATCGCAGCGTCCGTAAGTCGCGTTATCATGTAGAGGTTGCCTACCGGCAGATGAAGTAGAATAAACGACTTTCAGGAGCGCAAGCGTGAAAATCAGCGTTAGGAATCTCGAACCCACCAAGGTCAAGCTCACCATCACCGTCGACCCGGAGGAGTTCAACCCGTATCTGGATGCCGCCCGCAAGGAGATCGCCAAGCAGGTGAACATCCCCGGCTTCCGCAAGGGCCACGTCCCCGGCAAGATCATCGACCAGCGCATCGGCTTCGCAGCCGTCGCTGGCGAGGCCGTCAACAACGGCGTGCCGGAGCTCTATTCCAAGGCGCTTGAGGAGAAGAAGATCCATCCGATGTCCCAGCCGGAGATCGACGTGCAGGAAGTGCCCGAATCCGCCAAGGACGAGACCAAGCTGAAGTTCACCGCGACCGTCGAGCGTCGTCCCGACATCGAGCTGCCGGAACTTGACGGCCTGGAGATCGACGTGCCCAAGGCCCAGGTCACCGATGAGGACGTGAACAACCGCCTCGAATCCCTGCGCCAGCGCTTCGGCACCCTGGTCGGCGTCGACCGTCCGGCTGCCAAGGGCGACTTCGCGAACATCGACCTCGACGCCCAGATCGACGGCGAGTCCGTCGACTCCCAGGAAGGCGTGAGCTACGAGCTCGGCTCCGGCACCATGCTGGACGGTCTGGACGAGGCCCTCGAAGGCCTGTCCGCCGGCGAGGAGACCTCCTTCAACAGCAAGCTGCAGGGCGGCGAGCACGAAGGCGAAGAGGCGCTCGTCAAGGTCAAGGTCAACTCCGTGAAGACCGAGGAGTTGCCGGAGCTCGACGACGACTTCGCCCAGGACGCCTCTGAGTTCGATACCCTGGATGAGCTCAAGGCCGACGTGCGCAAGGCCGCCGAGCGCGACGCCGAAGGCCGTCAGGCCACCGAGGCCCGCGACGCCTTCATCGCCAAGCTTGAGGAAGGCGCCGAGATCCCGGTGCCGAAGGGCGTCAAGGCCGACATGCTTGAGCAGCAGCTCAAGAACGTGACCGCCGATCCGTCCAAGGCCACCGACGAGCAGAAGGCCGACGCCGAGAAGCAGGTCGTCAAGGAGCTCACCGACCAGATGGTGCTCGACGCCCTGGCCGAGAAGCTGGACGTCAAGGTCTCCCAGGCCGATGTCACCAACTTCCTCGCCTCCATCGCCCAGCAGTACGGCATGGACCCGTCCGCGTTCATCCAGGCCATCGTCAAGAACGGCCAGCTCGGCTCCGCCGTGCAGGAAGTCGGCCGCTCCAAGGGCCTGCTCGCCGGCATGCGCGCCGTCACCTTCAAGTCCGAAGGCGAGACCCTCGACCTGAGCTCCTTCCTCGGCGAGGCCGCTGAGGACGAAGAGTCCGAGAGCGTCGAAGCCGCCTCCGCCGCGGCCGCCGTCGCCGACGAGCTCGCCAAGAAGGACGACGAGAACACCGCCGACGCCGAGTGAGCGTAAATCGCGCGGCATCGTTGCTATCGCGGCGTGCCCGTGATGCAGAATGACTGACTTGACCCGGAACCGCAAAGGTTCCGGGTCAAGTCGTATATACGGTGGGATATGCGCGGTGAGGAGCGGGTGTAGGATGCCGCGGGTAGGCTGACATGGGCGGGTCTCCCGTTCCCGGACGTTCCACTCGCCATCGAAGAGGTGCATCATGGAGAAGACCGATTGGAAGCGCATCGGCTGGCTGACCGCGGCCACGCTGGTGCTCGGCGCGATCATCGGCGCATGCGCCGGCCTGCTGACGCTGCTGCTGTACGGCGTCGAATACATGATGCTCGGATTCATCGAAAGCGAGTTCATTCCCGGCGCGTTCACCGTGCCGGCGGTCCGCCGCATCGCCTCCGTCACGTTGGGACTGGGCGTCGCCGGCGTCATATGGTACCTGCTGCGCACGAAGACCGAGAAGGTGCCGTCCGTCAAGAAGGCGGTGAACGGGGGCCGCATGCCGTTCTGGCAGACCATCGTGCATGTGGTGCTGCAGATATTCATCGTCGGCTCCGGCGCCTCCATCGGGCGCGAGGTCGCGCCGCGCGAGCTGGGCGCCATGCTGGCGCAGCGGTTCTGCGACATCTTCCATATCGGTGGCGGCGAAGGCGACGCGCATGGCGTGCTCGATCGCCGCATGGTCGTCGCCGTCGCCGCCGGTGCCGGTCTGGGAGGCGTGTACAACGCGCCGCTGGCCGGCATGTTCTTCGCGGTGGAGATACTGCTCGTCGACGTGACGTTGGAGAAGGTCGCATTCGGATTGGGGATGTCTGCGACTGCGGCGTTCGTCGCGACCGCCATCAAAGGCGAGCACATGTTCTACGACATCGGCGCGATGCAGATGAACAGCACGCCGAGCCTGATGCTGTTCGCGCTGCTGTGCGGAACGGCGTGCGGCGTCGTCGGCGCACTGTTCCGCAAGGGCTCGCAGTGGGCCGAATCGCACAAGCCCACCGGACGGTCGCTGATGTGGCAGATGCCGATCGCCGGATTGGTGACCGGTCTGGTCTCTATCGTCGTGCCGCAGGTCATGGGCAACGGGCGTGCCGCGGCGCAGCTCGGCTTCAGCACATTCATCCCCGAAACGGCCGCCACCTCCGGTGCGGCACAATCGGCCGCGTCCGCAGCGGCCTCGCCATGGACGTTCCTCGCCGGCTCGGACGGCGCTCCGGGCTCGGTCGTCAACGCCGGGACTCCGCTTGAACTGAACCGGCTATGGATGTTGCTGGGCGTGCTGGCGCTCACCTTCGTGGCCAAGGCGTTCGTCACTCTGATGACCATCCGCTCCGGCGCATCGGGCGGCGTGCTTCAGCCCGGCATCGCCCTGGGATCCACGCTGGGTACGATGCTCGGACTGCTCTGGCTGTTCGTCTTCCCCGTAGATTCGGTCACCGCGTGCGCCCTGATCGGGGCCGCCGCGCTGCTCTCCGCATCCCAGCAGGCTCCGCTCATGGCCATGTGCCTGGTCATGGAACTCACCGAGGCGCCGATTGAGTTCTTCGTGCCGGTCGGTATGGCCGTGGCGGCATCCGCCTTCGTATCGTCCGGGCTGCTGCACAGGTTGGGTTGATTGCTGCTCTCATTAGAAAATGTCCTGAAATAGCAAACATGGTTCGATATTTCAGGACATTGACTACAGATTAGCCATGAGGACTTATCCATACATTGTTGAAGAGCATCGTGCTCTCATCTCATGATGTGGTCTCTTGGCAGGCATGTCGCAATGATGAATTGATTGTTGGGCGTTGATTCATCACCGTGGTAATTCTCATTTGATCAGAAAAAGTAGCCATCTTCGGTTCTCTGGGGGTACGCGAAGATGACTTCGCTCCTATTGTCGATAGTGATTGAATCGATATCGTGTTGGGCGAAAGATACGGTAGTGCGCAAGACCTCGGGCACTGCCGACATGGAAGGACGGCAAATTGATTTTCAATAGAGCAAGTATTCCGTCCTCCCGCTATGCGGGTAGCCGAAAAAGGGCGGTGCAGGGCGCTGCCGTCGGTTCGGACAGGTAGAGTGAATTGCTGTAACGTATTGTGAGACACAACGTACTGTGAGTCAAGGAGATAAGGTGGCAGATTTGCTGACATCATCCCCGGTGATGGCGGACGGCGACATGCCGTCGATGCCGGATCCGATTTTCAATCGTCTGTTGAAGGACCGCATCATCTGGATGGGTGAAGAGGTCAAGGATGACATGGCCAACCGCATTTGCGCACAGATGCTCATGCTGGCCGCGGAGGACCCGAAGAAGGACATCTGGCTGTATATCAACTCGCCCGGCGGCTCGATTACCGCAGGCATGGCCATCTACGACACCATGCAGCTCATCCAGCCCGACGTGGCGACCGTAGGCCTGGGCATGTGCGCGTCGATGGGCCAGTTCCTGCTGAGCTCCGGCACCAAGGGCAAGCGGTTCCTGACCTCGCATGCCCGCGTGCTGATGCACCAGCCGTCCGGCGGCATCGGCGGCACCACCACCGACGTGCGCATCAACGCCGAGCTCATCATGGATATGAAGAAGACCATGAGCGAGCTGACCGCCGAACAGACCGGCCACACGGTGGAGGAGATCTACCGCGACAACGAGTACGACCACTGGTTCACCGCCACCGAGGCGCTGGAGTACGGGTTCGTGGACAAGATCATCACCACGCACGATTCGATGACGAAGGGAGAATGATCGAAATGGCATCCGAAGAAGCTCAGTTTGCAGCCCGCGCCGACCGTCTCGCCGGCCCGCGCGGTGTCGTCGGGTTCATGCCCGCCGCAGTCCGCGAGAGCGCGCTGCGCGGCGGCATGACCGTCTCGCCGCAGAACCGTTACGTGCTCCCGCAGTTCTCCGAGAAGACGCCGTACGGCATGAAGACGCAGGACCCGTACACCAAGCTGTTCGAGGACCGCATCATCTTCATGGGCGTGCAGGTCGACGACACGTCCGCCGACGACATCATGGCCCAGTTGCTTGTGCTCGAATCGCAGGATCCGAGCCGTGACGTGATGATGTACATCAACTCGCCCGGCGGCTCGATGACGGCCATGACCGCCATCTACGACACGATGCAGTACATCAAGCCCGACGTGCAGACCGTCTGCCTCGGTCAGGCTGCCTCCGCCGCGGCGATCCTGCTGGCCGCCGGCGCCAAGGGCAAGCGCCTGATGCTGCCGAACGCACGCGTGCTCATCCACCAGCCGGCCATCGACCAGGGCTTCGGCAAGGCCACGGAGATCGAGATCCAGGCCAAGGAGATGCTGCGCATGCGCGAATGGCTGGAGAACACGCTCGCCAAGCACACCGGACAGGATGTCGAGAAGATCCGCAAGGACATCGAGGTCGATACGTTCCTGACCGCCCAGGAAGCCAAGGATTACGGCATCGTGGACGAAGTGCTCGAACACCGTTCGTGAGGTTCATGAATCTTCACAAGTGGATACCCCCGTCGCCGTCAGGCCGGGGGTATCCTCGTAACAGTGCGCATAACGGGACGCATAGTCGAAGGAGAGCTGCATGGGGCGCGTGGTGAGTTACAACGAGGACGTGCCTCGGTGCACGTTCTGCGGCAAGACCGAGCATCAGGTACGCAAGCTGGTCGCAGGCCCAAGCGCGGCCATCTGCGACGAATGCATCGAGCTGTGCGTCGACATCGTCTCGGAGGAACGCCAGCACAGCGCCGATGTCAACGCCCTGACGCTGCCCAAGCCCGCCGAGATCAGCGCCTATCTCGACCGGTACGTCATCGGGCAGAGCGCGGCGAAACGCACGCTGTCGGTCGCCGTCTACAACCATTACAAGCGCGTCAACATGGAACTGCACGAATCGGCCGGGCAGCTCGACGGCAAGAAGCAGGCGCTCGGGCGTCGCCGCCGCACGGATCCGCTCGCCGACGTCGAGGTCGCCAAATCCAACATACTGCTGCTCGGCCCTACCGGCGTCGGCAAGACGTATCTCGCGCAGTCCCTCGCCAAGGTTATGAACGTGCCGTTCGTCATCACCGACGCCACGACGCTCACCGAGGCCGGGTATGTGGGAGATGACGTGGAGACCGTGCTGCAGCGGCTCATCTCGGCCGCCGATGGGGACGTCGAGAGGGCTCAGCACGGCATCATCTACATCGACGAGATCGACAAGATCGCCAGAAAATCCGGCGAGAACACGTCTATCACCCGCGACGTCTCCGGCGAGGGCGTGCAGCAGGCGCTGCTGAAGATACTCGAAGGCACGATCGCCTCGGTGCCGGTCGAGGGCACACGCAAGCACCGCGACCAGGACACGGTGACCATCGACACGCGCGGCATCCTGTTCATCTGCGGCGGTGCGTTCGTGGGGCTAAGCGATATCGTCGCCGGTAGACTCGGACGCCACGAGAGCGGCTTCGGGGCCTCCTGGCATGACCATGAGGTCAAGCCCGAGGAACTGCTCGAACAGGTCAGCGCCGACGACCTCGCCGAATTCGGTCTGCTGCCCGAGTTCATCGGGCGTCTGCCCGTGGTCAGCGTGCTCGACGAGCTGACCGAGGCCGATCTGGCGCGCATTCTCACCGAGCCCAAGAACGCCCTGGTCAAGCAGTATCGCAAGATGTTCGCCGTCGACGGGGTGGATCTGGTCTTCACGGAGCAGGCGGTGAACACCATCGCGTCGACCGCCATAACGCGCGGGACGGGTGCGCGAGGGCTGCGGTCGATCATCGAGAAGACCCTTGAGGAGACGATGTTCGAGCTTCCAGGCATGGATGACGTGCAGCAGGTGATCGTCGACGCGGCCTCGGTCAGGGGTGAGGGTCTGCCCAAACTGGTCCGTGGGGAACGGCGCCTCGTGGCATGACGGGGACGCGCGCGGCACGTTCGCGACACGCGCGCGACACGCCAAGTTGCTAAAGTCATTACATTGATGTAATTTATTTGAGTTGCTGCAAACAAGACAACATGCGCCAGTAGCCCAGCGGATTAGAGCAGCTGACTACGGATCAGCA